>Ga0137451_1000091_pt1 | contig 27053 bp, 18 predicted proteins | sample EasRivERMGT500_2_FD_102336 | JGI IMG/M metagenome (GOLD analysis project Ga0137451, IMG submission 102336) | Soil microbial communities from meander-bound floodplain in the East River, Colorado, USA - East River MetaG ERMGT500_2 | ecosystem: Environmental > Terrestrial > Soil > Floodplain ... | reverse complement strand
CTGCGCATCGTGCGCGAGCAGGAGCCCACGCCGCCGAGCGCGTCTGCGGTGAGCAACCCGAAGGCGATCGAAGGCGACCTGGACGCGATCGCGCTCAAGGCGATGGCCAAGGAGCCTTCGCGACGGTATCCGTACGCGGACGTGCTCCTCGAAGACCTCCGGCGCCATCGCCGATCGGAGCCGATCCTCGCGCGACGGGCCGGCCTCCCCTACCGGGCGTCGCGTTTCGTCAGGCGGCATCGCTGGGGCGTCGGCGTGAGCGCTGCCGTCGCGACGATCGTCGTCGGCGCGACGGTCGCGCTCGCGATTCAGTACGTTCTCGTGCGAAGGGCACGCGATTTCGCGGAGGAGCGACGGCAGGACGCCGTTGCCGTCTCCGCATTCATGACCGGCTTCCTCAGGCAGGCCGCTCCCAGCTCCGCCGCTCGGGCCTCCATGACCGTGAGGGAGGCGGCCGATCGTGCCGCGGATGCGGCGCTGCACGACTTCGCCCCGCGGCCGAGCGCTCGCGGGGTCCTGTTGACCGCGCTCGGTCAAACCCAGATCGCGCTGGGGAACTATGCGAAGGCCGAGGGCCTGCTCCTGGAGGCGACGACGATTCTAAGGACCGCAACGGGCCCGCGGAGCGCGGAGTACGCCCAGGCGCTGCTCCATCTCGCGAACCTGGAGACGCGCCTCCGTAAGCTTGCGGACGCCCGCCGGCACCTCGAGGAGGTGCTACCGCTTCAGGCGGAAACCTACGGAGCCCAGAGCGCCCGGGTCGCCGAGGTGCTCGCCGATCTCGGAGATAACGCGTTCTATACCGACGATCTGGAGGCGTCGCGCGCTTTCTATGAGCGGTCGCTCGCCATCGAGCGCGTCGTTCGGCCCGACCACAATCCGCGCATCGACAGGCGGCTGAGGGATCTCGGCGACGTCGCCGCGGCGCTCGGTGACTTCGACGGCGCGATCCGTTACTACGAGGACGTTCGGCGGAGCTTCGCGGCGCGGGACATGACCGAGACTGCGGACTACGCGGTGCTGCAGAACAACCTCGGCGATCTGCACATCAAGATGGGGCGCTGGGACGTGGCGCGGCCTGCCCTCGAGGAGGCCTTGCGACTCTCGGAGCAGACCCAAGGTCCCAACCACCCCGACATCGCGGAGACGCTGTGCCTCCTCGCACGCGTCGAAGCGCACGACGGGAACGTGGATCGCGCGGAAGCGTTCTATCGCCGCGCGCTCCGGATCACGGCGGACCCGGAGGGACAGGGGGCGCGCGCCTCCGCCGAAGAAGGCCTCCGGGAGATCGGGCGCTAGCTGCTCTCCAACGACGGAGGGCGTACGATGCGTGGAGCGAGGTGCGTCGTGTCGCGGGTGCTCCGTGAGGTCGTGGTCCTCTTGGTGGGATGTGCGGCCTGCGCTGCGGATCACCCGGCCAAGGAGGATCGCTGGATGGCTTCACGCGAGCTGATGGTCGTGCAGCAGCTCCAGGCGCGCGGGATCTCCGATCCGCTGGTGCTCGCCGCGATGCGGAAGGTGCCGCGGCACGAGCTGATCCCCGAGGAGAACCGCGGCGACGCGTACGGCGACCACCCCGTGCCCATCGGCGAGGGACAGACGATCTCTCAGCCGCTCATCGTCGCGTACATGACGGAGTGCCTCGAGCTCAAAGGCGGAGAGCGCGTGCTCGAGGTCGGGACCGGCTCGGGGTACCAGGCCGCGATCCTCGCGGAGATCGCGGGCGAGGTGGACACGATCGAGATCGTTCCCTCGCTCGCCAAGCGTGCCGCGGCGGACCTCGCGCGGTTGGGCTACTCCAACGTCTTCGTGCGCCAGGGCGACGGCTACCGCGGGTGGCCGGAGAAGGCGCCGTTCGACGGGATCATCGTCACCGCGGCGCCGCCGACGATCCCGAAGCCGCTGCTCGAGCAGCTCAAGGTCGGGGGCCGCCTCGTGGCACCGGTCGGCGTCGATGTTCAGCAGCTCGTGCGCATCACCCGGACCGAGTCGGGGTTCAGCGAGGAGAAGCTCGTGCCCGTCCGCTTCGTGCCGATGACCGGCGAAGCGCAGAACTAGATCCGGCGGATGTATTCGAAGTCGACGGGCTGGCCCTTGACGCCGCGCTCGGGGGCCGCGATCCAGTTCGCCATCTTCCCGCGCTCGAGGACCGGGTGCATCAGGTTGTTCACGTACTCGCGGTCCGCGGCCGACGGAAGCCACGAGCCCTTGCGGCGCTCGAACTCCTCGCGGGAGATCGGGTTCCCCTGCGGGTCGAACGCGTGTCCGGAGTAGATCCCCATCGTCCGGTTGAACCGCCGGCTGGGAAGCGTGATCGTGTAGTTGACGCCCGCCTCCGCGATCATCTTGTTCCAACGATCCACGCCGCGCTGGTTGTCGTCGATGTAGGAGTCGCGGAGCACCTCGTTCATCGCGTTGCGCATCGGGATCGCGCGCTCGGTCAGCTTGCCGTCCTCCATCACGGGGATCTGGTAGCTTCCGGTGAGTGCTATGTGGTCCTCCCACTTGTCCTCGTGCTCGCGACCCTTCAGCCCCGACGCGAAGTAGTCGGCGGCGTTCGTCGAGATCTCGCCCCCGAACAGGTCGAGGCTCGAGGAGTACCAGAAGTTGACGTACTTCTGGAGCGTGTCGAGATCGATCCCGCCGCCGGCGCGAGCGTCTTCGTTCTTGTCCTGCTTCATGAGATCGCACGCGCGCTTGACGATGCGCCCGATCCCGGTCTCCCCCACGAACATGTGGTGGGCCTCCTCGGTCAACATGAAGCGGGTCGTGCGGGAGAGCGGATCGAAGCTCGACTCGGCCAGTGCTAAGAGCTGGTACTTGCCGTCGCGGTCGGTGAACATCGTGAACATATAGAACGAGAGCCAGTCGGAGATCGGCTCGTTGAACGTCGACAGGATGCGCGGCTTGTCCACGTCTCCCGAGCGCCTCTCGAGCAGGTCCTCGGCCTCCTCGCGGCCGTCGCGCCCGAAGTACGCGTGGAGCAAGTACACCATCGCCCACAGGTGCCGCCCCTCCTCGACGTTGACCTGGAAGAGGTTGCGGCAGTCGTACATCGAGGGGGCGGAGCTGCACAGCAAGCGCTGCTGCTCGACCGACGCGGGCTCGGTGTCTCCCTGGGTCACGATGATCCGGCGCAGGGCGTTCCGGAACTCGCCGGGGACCTCCTGCCACACGGGGTTTCCGAAGAAATCGCCGAAGCCGATCTTGCGCTGGTCCTCGGGCGGGGCGAGGAAGATGCCCCACTTGTAGTCCGGCATCTTCACGTAGTCGAAGTGCGCCCAGCCCTTCGCGTCCACCGAGATCGCCGTGCGCAGGTAGATGTCGTCGGCCTGGAAATCCGCGGGCCCCGCCTCGTTCCACCAGCGCATGTAGTCTGGCTGCCACTTCTCGAGGGCGCGGAGCAGCCGCTTGTCCTGGGAGAGGTTGACGTTGTTGGGGATCTTCTCGAAGAGCTGCATCACGTTCTCCTGAAGTCGAAGGCGGGCCGCCCGGGCTTCCCGTAGAGGGTGAGCGCGCCCTTGTCCCCCACCGCGTTGGGGCGCTGGAAGATCCAGTTCTGCCACGCGGACAGGCGCGAGAAGATCTTGCTGTCCGCCGTCTCGCTCCCGGGGAAGCGCAGCGACGCCTCCATGCCGGTGAGCGCGTCCGGGGAGAGGCTCACGCGCTCCTCGACCGCGACGCGGACCTCTTCCTCGTAGTCGATCTCGTCGGCGACGACCGTGACGAGCCCCGCCTCCTCGGCATCGGTCGCGTCGTAGGTCTTGGGCTCCGCGACCAACGTCGCGGCGCGCTCGGGATCCCCGAGGAAGCGCGTCCCGAGACGGCTCGCCCCGTGGGACATCGGGTACGCCCCCGCGTTCATCGCGGTCAGAGCGATCGCCACGGGCCGGTCGACGTCGTAGAGCATGTAGGAGCGGTCGGCGGCGAGGGCGACCTCGAAGAGCGTCCCCGCGAAGCACGATCCGGGCTCGATGAGCGCGAAGAACGAGCGGGCGGTGAGATCCAGCCGGCGCAGCGTGCGGGCGACGAACAAGCGCGTCTCGCTGACGAGCCAATCGGGGGCGAGCGCAGCGAGGGTGGCGTCGAGCGCGACCATCGCGTCCACGCTCCCCTGCGTCTTCAGGAGGACCAGGCCGATCTCCTCCTCGTTGTGCCGCAGCTCCAGGAGCGCCTGGTCGAGCTCGCGAAACGCCTGCAGCGGCCACCAAGCGGCGCCGAGCTTCCGGATCCCAGCAGGCGTTTGCGGCAGCCCCGCCGGCGGGCCCTCGATCGTGAGCGTCGCCACGCGCTTCGCGCGGTCGATCGCGAGCGTGACGTGCCTCCAGCGGATCGTGTCGCCGTCGCGCTTCGCATCCAGCGCCGGGAGCGCGATCCCCTCCTTGGAACGCGGGGGCGAGGCATCCGCCATCGAGCGCGCGCGCCGCTCGGTCGCTTCGGCGAAGCGCGAGCGCGTCGCGACCTCGTCCACGAGCCCCCACTGGACCGCGCGTTTCCCCTTCACGCCCTCGGCGACCGTGCAGAAGACGTCGGCGAGGTCGCGCCGCACCTTGCGCTTGTCCACGAGGCGCGTCAGCCCGCCGGTCCCGGGAAGGACGCCCAGCAGCGGAACCTCGGGGAGACTCACGGCGGAGTTCCCGTCGTCCACGAGGAGGATCTCGTCGCACGCGAGGGCCAGCTCGTAGCCGCCCCCCGCGCAGGTACCGTTGAGCGCGGCCAAGTAGCGTTGTCCCGAATGCTTCGACGCGTCCTCGATCGCGAGGCGCGTCTCGTTCGTGAACTTGCAGAAGTTGACCTTGAAGCCGTGCGTCGACGCCGCGAGCATGTTGATGTTCGCTCCGGCGCAAAAGACGCGCTCGAGCGCCCCCGTCACGACGACGCAGCGCACCTCGGGGTGCTCGAAGCGAAGCCTCTGGACCGCGTCGTACAGCTCGAGGTCGACGCCGAGATCGTACGAGTTGAGCTTGAGGCGGTAGCCCGGGCGGAGCGGCTTGTCCTCGGCAACGGCCATGACGAGCGTGGCGACGTCGCCGTCGATCGAGAGCCTCCAGTGCGCGTACGCGCCCGGATCGCGCTCGAAGGTGACGGGATCCGGCTTGACGGTCGTTTCCACGAGGGACTCCTTGGTTGCGGCGAAGCGGGAACTATACTGCACCGCCTCCCCCGTGGCTCCCCCAAACCGATGCACTATAGTGCAGGCATGACGCTGCTCGAGCGCGTGGCGATGCGCGTGCGCCGGTTGAGGGAAGCCCGGGCGATGAGCCGGCCCGACCTCGCCGTCCGTTCCGGGCTCTCCGTCCGGTTTCTCGCCCGCATCGAGGCGGGCGACGGCAACATCTCCCTGCTCCGGCTCTCTCATCTCGCGGAAGCGCTCGGCACGACTCCCGAGGCCCTGCTGCGCGCCCCGCGCGAGCGAGGCGAGGTGATCGCGCTGGTCGGCATGCGCGGCGCCGGCAAGAGCACGCTCGGTCCCGCCCTCGCCGCGCGCCTCGGCCGTCCGTTCCTCGAGATGGACGCGCTCATCCAGGACGCGGCGGGGCTGCCGCTCGACCAGATCTTCGAGCTGCACGGCGAGCGCCACTACCGCAGGCTCGAGCGCGAGACCCTCCAGCGGATCCTCGAGCACGAGCGCTCGGCGGTCGTCGCCGCGGCCGGCGGTGTCGTCAACGAGCCGTCCACCTGGCGCCTGCTGCTCGAGAAGACGACGGTCGTGTGGCTGCGCGCGCGACCGGAGGACCACTGGAGCCGCGTCGTCGGGCAAGGGGATCGACGGCCGATGGCCGATCATCCCGACGCGATGGCGGAGCTCCGCGCCATGCTCTCCGCCCGCGAATCGCGCTACGCGCAGGCGCACGTCGTCGTCGAGACGTCGGGCCGGTCGCCGGAGGATCTGGTCGCGGCGATCGCGGACGAGGTCGCGCCACCCGAGGCGAAGGCATGATCGCGCTCGAGGCGGCCGTCGCCGGGAGCTGGTATCCCGCCCGAAGGGACGAGCTGGCCTCGCTGGTGGACCGCCTGCTCGACGGGGCCGAGCCGCGGGGGCCTTCGGCCGGAGGATCCGTCTCGGCGGTCATCGCCCCCCATGCCGGGTACGCGTTTTCGGGGGGTGTGGCGGCCTCGGCCTTCACGGCCCTGACCGAGGTGGCGCCCTCGCGCGCGCTCCTCCTCGGCCCCAGCCACTACTACGGATTCGCCGGTGCGGCCGTGCCGGACGCCGCGATCGCCCAAAAGACGCCCCTCGGAGAGTCCCCCCTCGACCGGCCGGGCCTCGAGCGCCTGCGAGCCGCCGGGTTCCGCGCCGACGACCGGGTGTTCGCGCGCGAGCACGCCTTGGAAGCCGAGGTTCCCTTCCTCCAGCGACGCTTCGGATGCGATCTCCCCCTCCTGCCCATCCTCCTCGGCGGAGGGACGGCCGGGGACGACCTGGACGGGGTCGCGGCCGCCTTGTCGCCGCTGATCGACGAGCGCACGATCGTCGTCGTCTCGTCGGACTTCACTCACTACGGTCCCCGGTTCGACTACGTGCCGTTCACAGACGAGGTGCCGGAGCGGCTGCGGGAGCTGGATCTCGGCGCGGTCTCCGAGATCTCGCGCGGGGATTCCGCCGGGTTCTCCGGGTTCGTCTCGCGGACCGGCACCACGATCTGCGGTCACCGCGCGATCGAGGTGCTGCTCCGCCTTCCCCTGGGGCGGCGGGGCGGGACGTTGCTCGCGTACGACACGTCGGGCCGCATGACCGGCTCGTGGGACCACTCCGTGTCGTACGCCTCGATCGCGTTCCCGTGAGCGACTCTCGGCTGACCGCGCTCGAAGGCCTGGCGCTCGTGCGGCTCGCGGCGGCGGCGATCGAGGACCGCTTGGCCCCTCGCGACGCGGTCGCCGCCGTGCTCCGCTCCGTCGAGCTGACGAGCGGGCTCACGGGGCCGCGCGCGATCTTCGTGACCCTCCATGCGACGGAAGGGCCGGGGCGCGTGCTGCGCGGGTGCATCGGATCCACGGAAGCGGTGGCTCCGGCTCACGAGGCCGTCCTCGAGGCGGCGATCCACGCCGGCTTCCACGATCCGCGGTTTGCGCCCCTGACGACCGAGGAATACGGCGGGATCGCGGTCTCGGTCTCCGCCCTCACGCCGCCGCGCGCCGTCCGGGCCGACGCGATCGTCGCGGGCGAGGACGGGGTCGTGCTCGAGCATCGCGCGGGCCGCGCCGTCTTCCTCCCCGAGGTCGCAGCCGAGCACGGCTGGTCCCGCGACCGGATCCTGGTCCAGCTGTGCCGCAAGGCGGGGCTTCCCGATCTCGCTTGGCGCGAGGCGGCGCTGTTCGCGTTCCGGAGCCAGCACTTCGGCGGGTGATAAACTGCGCCGCCGTGAACCCGACTCCGGCCGAGACCTCAGGCTTCACCCCTTGGATCGCGGAGCTCGCCGCGACCGGGCGCGATCTCGTCGAGATCGGGAAGCCGCGCATCACGACGATGGTCGTCTTCACGACCGCGATCGGGGTGTGGTTGGCGCCCGGATCGATCGGGGTGCCGCGCACGGTCATCCTGTTCCTCGCGACCGCCCTGCTCGTCGCCTCCGCGAACATGCTCAACTGCTGGTACGAGCGCGACACCGACGCGCTCATGCTGCGGACGCGCGGGCGGCCGATACCCGCCGGACGGCTGGACGCCTGGAGCGGCTTCGCCGCGGGGCTCGGACTGGGCGTGTTCGCGATCCCGCTGCTGGCGCTCGCGATCAACCCCCTCACGGCGCTCCTGGGAGCGATCGCGCACGCCAGCTACGTCTGGGCCTATACGCCGCTCAAGCGCGTCACCCCCCTCGCGCTCGAGGTCGGAGCGATCCCCGGGGCGATCCCGCCGCTCATGGGCTGGACGGCGGGGACCGGTGCCCTGGGAACGCCCGGCTGGTTCCTGTTCGGCATCTTGTTCTTCTGGCAGCTCCCCCACTTCCTCGCGATCGCGATCTATCTCGAGGAGGACTACCGGCGCGGCGGGCTCGACGTGCTCACCGTGCGCCGCGGCGCCCTGGCCGCATCGAGGCGCGTCGCGCTCTACACCGGAGCACTCGTGACCCTGAGTTTGACGGCGCAGCCGCTCGGGATCGCGGGCACGGCCTACACGATCGCCGCCTGCCTCTTCGGCGCGGGCTTTCTCGCCCTGGCGCTGCGCGGCGTCACGGGAACGATCGGCGGCGCGTGGGCGCGCCGCACGATGCTCTACTCGATCGTGTGGCTCACCGCCGTGCTGGCGGCGCTCGTCCTCGACGCGCGGTAGCGCCCTGATCCAGTCGATCGTCCTCCGCCACGCGGTGTCGACCGGCGGGCGGACGCGTCTGCGATCCGGCGATCTCGTCCGGCTCCGCCCCGCGGTCGTGATGACGCACGACAACACGTCGGCCGTGAAGGACCGTTTCGACCGGCTGGGAGCACGACGCGTGGCCGAGCCCGAGCGGTGCGTCGTCGCGCTCGACCACGACGTCCAGAACCGCTCCGCCGAGAACGCGGCGAAGTATCGCCGGATCGAGCGCTTCGCCCGCGAGCAAGGCATGCGCTTCCACCCGGCGGGCTCCGGGATCGGGCATCAGCTCATGCTCGAGCACCTCCACGTCGTCCCGGGGTCCCTCGCGGTCGCCGCCGACTCCCACGCGAACACGTACGGCGCGCTCGGCGCGCTCGGCACGCCGATCGCCCGGTCGGACGCGGCGGGGGTGTGGGCGACGGGCGAGTTCTGGTGGGAGATGCCCGAGATCGTCCGCGTCGTCCTCGAGGGGAGGCTCGGCGCCGGGGTCACCGGGAAGGACGTCGTGCTGGCCCTGTGCGCGCTCCATCCCGACGACGTCTTCCAGAAGGCGGTCGAGTTCGACGGGGCCGGGATCGCGACGCTGCCGATGGACGACCGGATCACGATCGCCAACATGACGACGGAGTGGGGCGCCGTCGCCGGCGTTTTCCCCGTGGACGAGGTGACCCGCGCCTGGATCGCCGCGCGCGGGGGCGCCTGCCCGCCACCCGAGAGGGAGGCTCCGGACGAGAGCGCGGGCCGCGCGGCGACGATCACGGTCGACCTTTCGGCCGTCGAGCCTTACGTCTCCGGGCCCGACACGCTCGCGCGCACGGTGCCCGTCGCGGCGCTCGCCCGCGAGCGGATCGCGATCGACAAGGCGTACCTCGTGTCGTGCGCCAACGGGCGCCTCTCCGATCTCGAGGCCGCGGCCGGGGTCCTTCGCGGCCGCCGCGTCGCGCGCGGGGTCGAGCTCTACGTCGCCGCGGCTTCCGCCGAGGTACAGCGCGACGCGGAGCGCTCCGGCGCGTGGCGGACGCTCCTCGACGCGGGCGCCGTCGCGCTTCCCTCGGGCTGCGGTCCTTGCATCGGCTTGGGCGCGGGACTCTTGCTCCCCGGCGAGACCGGGATCTCCGCCTCCAACCGGAACTTCAAGGGGCGTATGGGCGCAACCGACGCGCGCTGCTACCTCGCGAGCCCCGCGATCGTCGCGAGCTCCGCGGTCGCCGGTTTCATCGACGGGCCCGCCGCGGCGCCCCGCGCGGCCCTCGTGCCCCGCATCGAACGGCACGAGGTCGCCGACCCGGAGCCCGAGCCTCTCCCGGGGCCGCCGCTTCCTCCTCTTTCCGGCCGACTCGTGCTCGCTCTGGTGGACGCGATCGACACCGACGCACTGTGCCCCAAGGATCTCGTCTACCGCGACCGGGCGGACCGCGAGGCGCTCGTCGCGGGCGTGCTCGCGCCGATCGCCCCCGGATTCGCGGCGCAGCTCCGCGCGGGGGACGTGCTGGTGGCGGGAGCGCGGTTCGGGGTGGGCTCGAGCCGGGAGCAAGCGGCGACCTCCCTCATCGAGATCGGGATCGTCGCGGTGGTCGCAGCGAGCATCTCCTCCGTGTTCCGGCGGAACGCGCTCAACAACGGCCTGCCCGCGATCGAATCACCCGAGCTCGTCGCGGCGCTCCGGGAGGCGGGGGCGGGCCCGGTCGCGGTCACGGAGGATTCGATCGTCGTCGATTGCGACGGCTTGACCGTAACCACCCGCGGGCGGTCGTTCGCCCTGCGGCCGCTCCCCGGCGTGGCGCGCGCGCTGCTCGCGGCGAAGGGGCTCGACGGCTATCTCCGGAGCTTGATCCCTTGAGGCGGACGATCGTCGCGATGCCGGGAGACGGGATCGGCCGGGTGGTCGTCCCCGAAGCGCTGCGCGTCCTTGCCGCCGCGGGATTCGGCGCGACCGTCGTCACCGCGGAGATCGGCTGGTCCTGCTGGAGACGCGACGGCGAGCCGCTCCCGGGCCGCACGCTCGCGCTGCTCGAGCAGCACAAGCTGGGCCTGCTCGGCGCGATCACCTCGAAGAGCCGCGCTGCGGCCGAGGCGGAGCTGCCGGCGCCGCTCAAGGGATCCGGGCACCCGTACCGCAGCCCGATCCTCGCGCTGCGCCAGCGGTTCGCGCTCGACGTCTGCGTCCGGCGCTGCGCGACCTTCCCCGGAAACCCCGTCAACTTCGTGCGGCGTCATGCCGACGGCCGCATCGAGGAGCCCGCCCTCGACATCGCGGTCTTCCGCCAGAACACCGAGGGGCTGTACGCCGGCGTCGAGTGGGCGGATCCGCCGCCGGGCGTGCGCGCCGCCCTCGCCACGCACCCGAGCTTCGCTCCCTTCCTGTCCACGCGAGGGGAGGATCTCGCGGTCGCGGTGCGCATCGTCACGCGCGACGCGTCGCGGCGCATTGCCGAGGCGGCGTTCCGCTACGCGGCCGAGCGCGGGTGCGCCTCGGTCGTCCTCGCGGAGAAGCCGAACGTGCTCCGCGAGACCTCCGGTCTCGTCGAGGAGGCGGCACGCGAGGTCGCGCGGGGGTTCCCGGCGATCGCGCTCCGCTCGATGAACATCGACGCCGTGGTCCTCTCCCTCGTCAGGCGCCCGGAGGAGCTCGGCGTCATCGTCGCGACCAACCTCTTCGGCGACATCCTGTCCGACGCGGCGGCCGGGCTCACGGGCGGGCTCGGATTCGCAAGCTCGGCGAACCTCGGCCCCGACGTCGCGATCTTCGAGCCGACGCACGGATCCGCCCCGGGGCACGATGGGATCGAGCCGCCGATCGCCAATCCGATCGCCGCCGTGCTCGCGGGCGCGCTGCTCGCCGAGCACGCGGGCGAGGCGGCGATCGCCGGCCGCATCCGGCGGGCGGTTGCGGCGGTGGTTGCCGAGGGGCAGGTGCGGACGTACGACATGCTGCGCCTGACCGCGGGGCCCGACGTGGCCGCAGCGGGCGCCGCCTCGACGCGCGCGATGGCGGACGCGATCCTCGCTCGGCTGTGAGCCTCGCCCCCCTCCCCATCGACGGCGTCCTCGACGAGATCGTCGGGGCGGTGCGTCGGCACCGTGCGGCGATCGTCGTCGCGCCCCCCGGCGCGGGGAAGACGACCCGCGTCCCCCCGGCGCTGGCCGACGACGGCCCGGTGATCGTCCTGCAGCCGCGGCGGATCGCGGCGCGAGCGCTCGCCGCGCGGATCGCCGACGAGCGAGGATGGCGCATCGGGGAGGAGGTGGGCTGGCACGTCCGGTTTGAGCGGCGCGCCTGCCCGCGCACGCGCGTCCTCGTCGCCACGGAGGGGATTCTCACCGCCTACCTCCAGCGCGACCCGCTCCTGTCGGGGTTCGCGACGATCGTCCTCGACGAGTTCCACGAGCGCTCGATCCATGCCGACCTCGCCCTGGCGCTCGGCCGCCAGGCCTGGCGCGCGCGCCCGGAGCTGCGGCTCGTCGTCATGTCCGCGACGCTCGACGTCGACCCGGTCCGTGCGTTCCTCGACGGGGCGCCGGTCGTCCGCGTCGAGGCGCGGCCTCATCCGGTCGCGATCGACTACGCGCCGCGCGAGGAGCCGGCGGCGGCGATCGAGCGCGCCTTTGCCGCGGGCGACGGCCACGTCTTGGCCTTCCTTCCCGGCGCGCCGGAGATCCGCCGGCTGGCCACCGAGCTGGCGCGGCGTCCCGCCCTGGGCGGTGCTTCCATCCTCCCGCTGCACGGAACGCTCAGCGCCGAGGAGCAGGACCGGGCGGTCGCCCCCGCGTCCGGCCGCCGGATCGTCCTCGCGACCAACATCGCCGAGACCTCGCTCACGATCGACGGGGTGACGAGCGTCGTCGACACCGGCCTGCATCGCGTCGCGCGCTTCGACCCGGCCGTCGGCCTCGACCGGCTGGAGACCGAGCGTATCTCGGCGGACGCCGCGGACCAGCGCGCCGGGCGTGCCGGACGGACGCGACCGGGCCGCGCGATCCGGCTGTGGGATCCGCGCGATCACCTGCGTTCGCACCGCGAGCCCGAGATCGCCCGCGTGGATCTCGCGGCACCCGTTCTCGAGGTGCTCGCCTGGGGCGGCGCGCCCCGCGCCTTCGTGTGGTTTCAGCCGCCGCCCGCGGAGCGGCTCGACGCAGCGCTGTCCCTCCTGGAAGCGCTGGGCGCGGTCGACGGCGGCCGGTTGACGCCGCTCGGCGAGACGATGCGCTCGCTCCCCGTCCCTCCCCGGCTCGCGCGCGTCCTCGTCGAGGCCGGCGGCTCCACGCTCGCCGCCGCGTGCTGCGCCGTTTTGCTGGAGCGGTTCGTTCCGCGCGGACCGCTGCCGGCGGGACCCTCGGACCTGCTCGCCCGCGCGGATCGTCTGGCGGAAGCGCCTCCGCGCGTGCGGACCGCGGCGGCGGAGATCGGGCGCGTCGCGCGGAGCGTGCTCGGCGCCTCCGCACCGGACGACGAGCCGGTCATCCTCCGCGCGCTCCTCGCGGGGTTCCCGGACCGGCTCGCACGGCGGCGCGCGGCCGGTTCCCCGCGCCTCGTGCTGGCCGGCGGGGCGGGCGCGGTACTCGATCGGGACAGCGTGGTGCACGACGGCGAGATCCTCCTCGCGATCGATGTCGAGGCCGGCGCCCGCGGGCCCGGGTCCGAGGCGCGCGTGCGCCTCGCGAGCCGGGTCGAGCGCGACTGGCTGCCCGCACCGGACCGGCGCATCGCCCATCGCTTCGACGTCGCGTCGGGCGCGGTGCGAGCCGTGGAGGTCCTGTCCGTGAGCGGGCTTCTCCTGGACGAGCGCGCGGTCCCCGCCGACCCGGACGCGGCCGCTCCCCTCCTCGTCGACACCCTGCTCGCGCGCCCCTCCGCCGGGGACGATGCGCTCCGCGCGCGCCTGCGGTTCGCGGGGGTGTCGATCGATGAGCGTGCGCTGGCGCAGCAGGCGGTCCTCGGGCGCACGGCGCTTCCCGGCGAGGGCCTCCTGGCGCGTCTGCCCGCGGAGATCCGGCGCTCGCTCGAGCGCGACGCGCCGGCCGAGCTGCCGCTTCCCAGCGGAAGACGCGCGCGCCTGGAGTATCGCGAGGACGGAAGCGTGCGGGCCTCCGTCAAGCTGCAGGAGCTGTTCGGGCTCGCGGAGACGCCGCGGCTCTCGCACGGGCGCCCCGTGATCTTCGAGCTGCTGGCGCCGAGCGGCCGCCCCGTGCAGACGACGAGCGACCTCAGAGGCTTCTGGGACCGCACGTATCCCGAGGTGCGCCGCGAGCTGCGGGGACGTTATCCGAAGCACCCCTGGCCCGAGGACCCCTGGAACGCGGTGCCCACGCACCGCACGCGCCGGACGAAGCCCGGCTAGGGCGCAAGGCCGCAAGGCGACTGCTAGACTCCTGGGTCGGCCGGAGGGGTGAGTCGTGATCGGCCTCAGACGCGAGACGAAAAACCGCTGGGAGCGCCGCGCGCCGCTCACCCCCGATCACGTCGCGGAGCTGACCCGGCACGGGGTCGACGTCGTCGCGCAGCCCTCCGAGCTCCGCGCGTTTCCCGACGAGGCGTACCGGCGCGCGGGCGCGCGGCTCTCGTCGCAGCTCTCAGGGTGCGGCCTGGTGATCGGCGTGAAGGAGATCCCCGAGGCCGAGATCGTCCCCGGTGCGGCGCACCTGTTCTTCGCGCACGTCGTCAAGGGCCAGCCGGCCAACATGGCGATGCTCCGGCGCCTCATGGAGCTGGGTGCCACGCTCGTGGACTACGAGAAGATCGTCGACGACCGCGGGCGCCGCCTCGTCTTCTTCGGGCGGTTCGCGGGGTACGCGGGGATGCTCGACACGCTGTGGGCGCTCGGCCGGCGCCTGACGGACGAAGGGATCGACTCGCCGTTTTCCGCGCTGAAGCTCGCGCACGATTACCTCGACCTCGAGGACGCCCACGTGGCGCTCGCGCGTGTCGCGGAGGAGATCCGCCGCGACGGGGTGCCGCCGGAGCTCCATCCGCTCGTCGTGGGCTTCACCGGGTCGGGGAACGCATCGCGCGGAGCGCAGGAGATCTTCGACCACCTGCCGCACGAGGACGTGCTGCCCGAGGACCTCGCGGATCTCGTGGGCGATCCCGACCTGCCGAGGAATCTTCTCTACAAGACGGTCTTCGCGCGGACGGACCGGGTGGCCCGGCGCGGCGGCGGGGCGATCGACCTCGCGGAGGCCGAAGCGCACCCCGAGCGCTACGCCAGCGCGATGGGGCGTTTCCTCGAGCATGTCGGCGTTCTCGTCAACGGCGTGTACTGGGAGCCGGGCCAGCCGCGCGTCGCGAGCCTGGACGACCTGAGGCGCCTGTGGGTGTCGCCCCGGCCGCGCCTGCGCGTGATCGGCGACGTCTCGTGCGATCTGCACGGCTCGATCGAGGCGACGGTGAAGATCACGACTCCGGGCGACCCGGCCTACGTCTTCGAGGTGGAGACGGGGAAGCCCGTCCCGGGCGTCCACGGACGCGGGCCCGTGATCCTGGCGGTCGACAACCTGCCCTGTGAGCTTCCGGTGGACGCGTCACAGAGCTTCGGGGACGCGCTCTTGCGCTTCGTGCTCCCGCTGGCGCGTTGCGACTGGTCGGTGCCCTACGACCGGCTCGCGCTTCCGGACGAGCTGCGGCGCGCGGTCATCGTCCATCGCGGGTCCCTGACGCCGCCCTTCGCCTATCTCGACCGGCACCTCGCCGCACAGAGCCGCACGGCGTGAAGCGGGTGCTCGTCCTCGGGGCGGGCCTGGTCAGCCGCCCCCTGGTGCGCGAGCTCGCATCGTCCGGCGACGTCGAGGTGACGGTCGCGGACCGCGAGCTGTCGCGGGCACGCGAGGTGCTGGGGCCAGAGCCCGGCCGCGCCGTCGCCTTCGACGCCGGCGCCGCGGCGGAGGTCGCGGCGCTCGTGGGCGCCTCCGACCTCGTCGTCAGCCTGCTGCCCTTCGCGCTTCACGTCCAGGTCGCCCGGATCGCGATCGAGTCCCGTCGCCCGGTCGTGACGACGTCCTACGTCGCGCCCGAGATGCGTGCGCTCGACGCCGCCGCGCGCGACGCGGGCGTGATCGTCCTCAACGAGATCGGCCTCGACCCCGGCCTCGACCACATGTCGGCGATGCGCATCATCGATCGCGTGCGCCGCGACGGCGGGCGGCTGACCTCGTTCCGCAGCTGCTGCGGCGGCATCCCCGCCCCGGACGCGGACACGAACCCGTGGCGATACAAGTTCTCGTGGAGCCCGCGCGGCGTGCTCCTCGCCGGCCGAAACGGGGCGCGGTGGCTCGACGACGGGCGCGTCGTCGACGTGGACGCCGCCCACCTCTACGCGCACGTCGCGCCCTACGCCGTTCCCGGGCTCCCGCCGCTCGAGGTCTACCCGAACCGGGATTCCCTGATCTACGTTCCGACGTACGGCATCGAGGGCGTGCAGACGATGTTCCGCGGCACGCTGCGCTGGCCGGGTTGGGGCGCGACGATCGAGGCGGTGGCGCGCCTCGGGCTCTTCGACCCCACCGCGCGCACGTGGCGGCACGGGACGACCTTCGCGGAATTCTCGGACGCGTTCGCGGCGCCGGGGAGCGGGCCCCTGCGCGCGCGGCTCGCGGCGCGGGCCGGGGTCGCGGCCGACAGCGAGGTCATGGAGCGGCTCGCGTGGGCCGGCTTGCTCTCCGACCGTCCGATCGAGCGCACCCTGGCTGCGCCTCTCGACGTCCTCGAGGACCTGCTCGCGTCGCGGATGCCGTACGCGCCGGACGAGCGCGATCTCGTCGTCTTACGGCACGAGTTCGGGATCGTCGATCGCGACGGGCGGGCGCGGAGCGAAGAATCGACGCTCGTCGCCTACGGCGAGCCCGGAGGAGATTCCGCGATGGCCCGGACCGTGTCGCTGCCGGCCGCCGCGGCGGTGCGGCTCATCCTCGACGGCACGATCCGCGCCACGGGCGTCCGCATCCCCGTGGACGCGGAGATCTACGAGCCCGTGCTCGCCGCCCTCGAGCCGCGCGGCATCCGCTTCGAATAGGGGTCAGACCCCTTTTAGGCCTGGCGCATCCAGCGGAAGATCTCGGGGAGGGACGGGCGCTTCCCGTACATCAGGAGCGCTGTACGGAAGACGCGCGCGGCGAAGCGCAGCGTCACCGCGACCGCCGCCGTCAACAGCACGAGCGCGAGCACGATCTCCCACGCCGGCGCCTCCCCGGTCCCGATCCGCATCATCATGGTGACCGGCGCCGTCAGCGGGATGTACGACAGGATCCGCGCCGCGGTGCCGTTGGGATCGCGCAGGATCACCTCGATAAAGATCATCGGCGCCGCGCACCCGATCCCCCAGAACATGCCGTACTGCTGCATGTCCTTCGCGTTAGTCCCGATCGACCCGGTCGCGGTGATCAGCGTTCCGTACAGGAGGAACGCGAGCACGAAGAACGCGAGGCAGAGGATCACGGTCAAAGGCGACAGCGCGACTCCGGCGACCAGCAGGACGATCGGGACCAGCGCCATCGACAGCCAGATGCCGAGCTGCAGAAGTCCCGCCGCGCCGAGCCCCAGGAGCTTTCCGAACAGGAGCGAGCGCGCGTCCACCGAGGAGAGGATGACCTCGATGACCCGGTTCTCCTTCTCCTCGCTGACGCCCTGGATCATCGTTCCCGCCGCGGTGAAGATCGAGATCATCAGGAGCATGGCGAACCCCAACGGCACGCCGAGGCGGCGCACGACGTCCGCGATGCCACGCTTCACCCACTTCCCGTCCCGGTCCCTCGCCATCGTGTCGATGTCCGTCGGATCGAGGATCCTCTCGACGATCTCGGGCTCGATGCGGTCGTGGGTCAGGCTCTTCACGAGCAGGCGCCGCAGCGGCTGCCTCGACGCCTTCCCTTCGGAGAAGATCGACTTGCTCGCGTCGTACGAGGTGACCTTCCCGGTCTCGAGATAGTCCTTCGGGACGACGAAGACCGCGCCGATCTCTTTCCGCGTGAGGGCCGCGAGCGCGGATTCCTCATCCTCGAACCGGATGAACTCGGTGCCCGCCAGCATCCCCGCGATGATTCCCGCCGCAGGACCCGCTCCGCCGGCCATCTTCGACGCCGCATCGACCGCGCCGCGCGCCTCGTCGGGGATGTTGGCCGCGGGCTCGCGACCTGCCTCCACCCGGACGATCCCCGAGTGATCGACGACGCCCGCCTTCCCCGTCGGCTTCTCGTACTTCGCGGCGGTGCTGCCGATCAGGAAGATCAGGCCGGCGTAGAGTCCCACGAACACCGGCATGCCGAACGTGCCGATGATCCATCCCCACCGGAACACCGTCGAGGTGAACTCCCGGCGCGCGACGATGAAGGTCTTCCCCTTCACGACACCGCCCCCGCCGGCGCGGTCGCCACGTGAACGAAGATCGCCTCGAGCGGCGTGGGCGATGCCTCGAAGTGCGAGATCGTCATCCCGGCGCCGAGCGCCCGCTCCAGGAACCTCTCCGGCGTCAGCTCCGGTGCCAAGGACAGCGCCGTCGCGAGCCCGGAGGGCCTCGCGTCGAGCACACCCTCGATCCGCGCGAAATCGCCTTCACCGTCCACGACGACGACGTTCCCCTTTCCCGACGCCAGGCGCAGCTCCGGCGCGTAGCGCTTCTTGATCTCCCTCACGGTCCCGTAGAGCACGCGCTTCCCGCGGTCGATCATCACGATGCGGTCGCACAGCTCTTCGACCTGGTCCATCTGGTGCGTCGAGAGCACGACGAGCTTCCCGGCTCGCTTCAAGCCCGCGATCATCTCCTTCACGAGGCGCGTGTTCAGCGGGTCGAGCCCCGAGAACGGCTCGTCCAGTATCACGATGTCCGGGTCGTGCAGCAGCGTGCCGACGATCTGCACCTTCTGCTGCATCCCCTTGGAGAGCGCATCGACCCGCTTCTTCGCCCACTCGCCCAGGCCCATCTCGTCGAGGGCGGCCTGCGCCTTCTGGCGCACGTCCGGACCCCGCATCCCCTTGAGGCGGCCGAAGTAGTCGAGGACGTCGAGCACCTTCTGCTTGCGATAGAGCCCACGCTCTTCGGGGAGATAGCCGACGCGGTCGTGGTCGGCGTTGGTGGACGGACGGCCGTCGAGGAGGATCCGTCCCGCGTCGGGCCGGAGGATGTCCATCGTCATGCGGATGAGCGTGGACTTCCCCGCCCCGTTCGGGCCGAGCAGCCCGAACACCTCGCCGCCGTTCACCTCGAAGGAGACGTGATCGACCGCGACCTTGCCGTCGTAGGCCTTGACCGCGTCGTCGACGAGAAGCTGGGGCATGGGCGCGGGATTATATGCCGTCGCAGGCCGGCGCCCGCGTTGCTAGCATCCGGTCGGTGAGATTCTCGATGCTACTCCGCTCGGCCGGGTTCGCGATGCTCGCGTCGGTGTCGGTGGCGGCCGATCCGGCTCCGCTCCACCACGCGATCCGCGTGACGCTCGACCCTCCGGCGCACCGGCTCGCGGTCGAGGACACCCTGACCTGGCCCGAGGGGACGCGGGAGCCTTCGCTCGCCGAGCTGAAGAAGCAGTTCCCGGGGGCGTCGATCGAGCGGCGAGACCATCGGACGATCGTCGCCCGCTACGCGGGCAGGATCCGCGACAGGCTTCAACACCCGGGCGAGGAGTACGCGCGCGGCTTCGCGACGACCACCGGCACGATCGAGGCGGACGGCGTCTTCCTTGGGCAGAACGCCGCCTGGTACCCCGCCGCCTCCGACGACAGGCTCCTCACCTTCGACCTCGAGGTGTCGCTCCCCGCCGGCTGGGACGCGATGAGCCAGGGTGTTCGCACGCTCCACGAGCGCGACGCGGCCGGCACGCGCGTGCGCTTCGAGGTCGATCAGCCGCAGGAGGAGATTTGGCTCGTCGCAGGGCCGTGGACCGAGACGCGCCGCGTGATGGGAAACGTGGAAGCGATCGCGATGCTTCGCACCCAAGACGACGCGCTCGCCGCGAAGTACCTCGACGCGACCTCCCCCAACGTCGCGATGTACACGGAGCTTCTGGGCCCCCACGCCTACGAAAAGTTCGCCCTCGTCGAGAACTTCTGGGACACGGGCTACGGGATGCCGTCGTTCACGCTCCTCGGCCCGTCCGTCATCCGCCTCCCGTTCATCCCGACGACCTCCTACCCGCACGAGATCCTCCACGACTGGTGGGGGAACGGCGTCTACGTCGATCGCTCGAAGGGGAACTGGTGCGAGGGGCTGACCGCGTACCTGGCGGACCACTTGGTCCAGGAACAGCGCGGGCTCGGAGCGTCGTACCGGCAGGAGACCCTGCAGCGGTACGCCGACCACGTCGCGCGCTCGAAGGACTTCGCGCTGGCCGCGTTCCACGAGCGTCACTCGGCGGCGACCGAGGCCGTCGGCTACGGGAAGGCGCTCATGGTCTTCCACATGCTGCGGCGCGACATCGGCGACGAGGCGTTCACGAAGGCGCTGCGCGCGTTCTACGCGGAGTGGAGGTTCCGTCGCGCGAGCTGGAACGACCTCCGTCGTGCCTTCGAGCGCGCGTCGGGGAAGAGCCTGCAGAGCTGGCTCGACGCTTGGGTGAAGAGGACCGGCGCGCCGACGATCAAGCTGTCGGAGCTCCGGGCGACGGAGACCGGAAGCGCGTGGCGCCTCGCCGGCACGCTCGAGCAGACCCAGCGCGCCGACCCCTTCCCGGTGGCGATCCCGCTCGCGATCACCCTCGAGGGCGTTCCGGCCGCCCGGCAAGAGAGCATCCGTTGCGCGGCCGCGTCCTGCCCGTTCTCGCTCGAGCTGGCCGCGAAGCCCCTTCGCGTGGACGTCGACCCGGAGTTCGACCTCTTCCGCACCCTCGACCGCGAGGAGACACCGCCGGCGCTTTCGACCGCCTTCGGCGCCGACGGGGGCGTCGTGATCCTGCCCGCGGACGCGAGCCCCCCCCTCCTCGACGCGTACCGGTCGATGATCGCGGGCTTCAGCCGCGAGGACGCGAAGCCCTTCCGCGTCGTGACCGATGCCGAGACCACCGCGCTCCCGAGCGCCGCTCCGGTCTGGGTGATCGGATGGGAGAACCGACTCGTCCCCCAGGTGCGCGCGCTCGTCGGCCCCTACGACGCGTCGATTTCGCCGACCGAGCTTTCGCTCTCGGGAGACCGGATCGCGCGCGAGGGTCACGCGGTCGCGCTGGTCGTTCGCCGCGCGGACAGATCCGAGCTGCCGGTCGCGTTCGTCGCCGCCGACGCCGCCGCTCAGGTCCCCGGACTGACGCGCAAGCTGCCGCACTACGGCAAGTACTCCTACCTCGCCTTCGAGGGGGACGAGCCCACGAACACGCACAAGGGGCGCTGGCCGCTGGTCGGCTCGGCGCTCTCGGTCGCCGTGGACCCATCGCGCGCCGTGCGCGAGCTCCCGTCCGGAGCGCTCGCGCTGCGGGAGCCGTTGGCCCAGCTCCCTCCGTCGTTCTCCGAGGAGCGCATGATGGCGATGGTGCGCACGCTCGCCGCACCGGCGGCCAAGGGACGCGGCCTGGGAACGCCCGAGCTCGACGCCGCGGCCGACACGATCGCCTCAGTCATGAAGGGCGTGGGGCTGGAGCCGGCAGGAGACGCGCACAGCTTCTTCCAGCGCTGGGAGGAGAGCGGCGCGCCCCTGAAGAACGTCCTCGGCATGCTCCGTGGGACGAAGGCCGAATGGGCGAACGAGGCCACGATCGTGTCCGCCCACTACGACCATCTCGGCGAGGGGCACCCCGGCGCCGACGACAACGCGAGCGGCGTTGCCGTCCTGCTCGATCTCGCGCGCGCGATGGCGGCCTCCGGGCCCCCGGCGCGCACGGTGATCTTCGCGGCGTTCACCGGCGAGGAGTCGGGGCTCCTCGGCTCCAAGCGCTTCCTTGCGACGTGGCCGAAAGAGAAGACGATCACGTCGAACGTCAACCTCGACACGGTGGGACGCCAGGGGACAGGCGGCCTGCTCGTGCTGGGATCGGGCACCGCCGACGAATGGGTGCACATCGCGAACGGCGCGGGGTACGTCACGGGCATCCCGGTGAAGGCGGTCGCAAGCGATCCCGGCGGCAGCGACCAGAAGTCCTTCGTCGAGGCGGGCATCCCCGCCGTCCAGCTCTTTACCGGCGCGCACGCGGACTACCACACGGCCGCGGACACGGTCGACCGGGTCGACGGGCCGGGGCTCGTGAAGGTCGCCTCGGTCGCGCGCGAGTTCGTCGCCTATCTCGCCGAGCGTGACAAGCCGTTGACCGCGCGCACGGGGACCGCGACGTTGACGCCGACTGCGCCCTCGGCCGGCCGGCGGGCGTCCCTCGGCGCGATCCCCGACTACGCCTTCGCGGGCCCCGGCGTGCGCATCACGGGCACGACGCCCGGCTCGCCTGCCGCGGCCGCGGGGCTCCGGGACGGCGACGTCATCGTCGGGATGGACGACACGAAGCTCGCCACGCTCGCGGAGTTCTCTGAGGCGCTTTCCGCCCGCGCGCCCGGCGACCGGGTCAAGGTGCGCGTCTTGCGCGCGGGGAGCGAAGAGGTCATCGAAGCGACTCTCGGGGCGCGCTAGCCCGACGCAGCGTCAGGTAGAGCGTCGGGAGCACGACGAGCGTGAGCAAGGTGTTGCTCGCGATCCCACCGATCACGACCGTCGCCAGGGGCCGCTGCACCTCGGCCCCGACGCCCGTGTTGAAGGCCATCGGCACGAACCCGAGCGCGGCGACCAGTGCGGTCATCAGCACCGGGCGGAGGCGGACCTGGCAGCCCTCGCGGACCGCGTCCTCGAGCCCGACCCCCGCCTCGAGCCGCTGCTTGATGAAGGTGAGGAGGACCAGCCCGTTGAGGATGGCCACACCGCTGAGCGCGATGAAGCCGATGACGGCGCTCACAGTGAACGGCATGCCCCGCAGCGCGAGGATGGCGACCCCACCGACGGCGCCGAGCGGCACGCCGCTTGCCACGACGAGCACGTCCCGCGCGCTGCCGAGGCTCACATAGAGCAGCGCCAGGATCAGGCCCAAAGCGGCGGGCACGACGATCATCAGCCGGCGGTTCGCCCGCTCCAGGTTCTCGAATTGGCCGCCCCACTCGACCGTGTACCCCTCCGGGAGTGCGACACGAGCCGCGATGGCCCGCTTCGCCTCGTCCACGAAGCTCGCGACGTCGCGGCCGCGTGCGGCGCACTGCACCGTGATGCGGCGCCGGCCCCACTCGCGCTGGATCGTCGAGGGCCCTTCGGTCAGGGTGAATCGCGCCACCTGGTCCAGCCTGACGACCGGTCCGGCGGCCGTGGGGATGAGCGTCGCCGCGAGCGCATCCTGATCGTGCCGCTGACGGTCCGGAAGGCGGACCGCGAGCGGGAAGCGCCGCTGTCCCTCGCGGATCTCGCCGACGGTTCGGCTTCCGACCGCTTCGACCATGCCGAGGACGTCTCGCCCCGGAATGCCGTACCGCGCAATCGCCTTCGGATCCACCCGCACCTGGAGCACGGGCTGGCCGGTGAGCTGCTCGCCCGAGATTTCGCCGGCGCCGGGAACGTCCTTGAGGACGGTCTGCACCTCGTCCGACAGCCGCTTCAGCGTCTCGAGGTCGTCCCCGAAGATCTTGATTCCAATGTCGGAGCGGATCCCGGCGACCATCTCGTTCATGCGCATCTCGATCGGCTGGGTGAGGACCGCATTGATCCCCGGGACGTCCTTGACCTCGCCCTCGATCGCCGCGGCCAGCTCCTGCTGCGTCCGCGCCCGCTGCCACGTCGAGCGCGGCTTGAGCGCGAGGAAGATGTCGCTCAGCTCGACCCCCATCGGATCCGTCGCGACCTCCGCGGTCCCGAGCCGGCTCCAAACCCGCGCGATCTCGTCGGGAAAGCTCGCCAGAAGCTGCCGCTCGATGCGGCCGTTGGCGGCCGCGGCCTCGTCCACGTCCACTCCGGCGAGACGGATGACGTTGACGACCAGGTCGCCTTCCGCGAGCTTCGGCAAGAACTCGCCGCCCCGCGTCGCGGCCAGCACGGCCGCCAGCACGATCAGGACCACCGCCCCCGCGAGCGTCAGGCTCCGGAACCGCAGCGCGAGATCGAGCACCGGCGCGTAGGCCGCGTGCGCCTTGCGGACGAGCCAGGGCTCCGATGCCTTCAGGCGCCTTGGGAGGAGGAGGCTCGCGAGGACCGGCATGAGCGAGAGGGACAGCAGGAGCGATCCGGCCAGCGCGAAGATCATCGTGAGCGCCATCGGGCGGAAGAGCTTCCCTTCGATGCCCGTCAGCGCGAGGATCGGGAGGAAGACGATCATGATGATCAGCTCGCCGAACATCGTCGGCTGGCGCACCTCGAGGGCGGCGTCGCGGATCGTGTCGAGCCAGCTCTTGTCGGGCCGCAGGGCGACGTGGCGGGCGCAGTTCTCGACCATGATCACGGAGCTGTCCACGATGAGCCCGAAGTCGATGGCGCCCAGGCTGAGCAGGCTGGCGGCGATTCCGGCCTCCAGCATGAGACTCCCGGCGAAGAGCATCGAGAGCGGGATCGCGCAGGCCACGATGAGGCCGGCGCGCAGGTCTCCGAGGAACACGAACAGCACCGCGACGACCAGGATGGCCCCCGCCAGAAGGTTGTGCCCGACGGTCTTGATGACCTTATCGACGAGGTCCGTGCGCTCGTAGAGCACGTCGAGGCGCACGTCCTTCGGAAGCGCGGTTTGGGCCACGGCGAGCTGGGCCTTGAGGGCGCGGGTCACGAGGTGGCTGTTCTCACCCGTCAGCATGAACCCCAGCCCTAGGACGCGCTCACCCTTCCCGTCGGCCGTCACGGCGCCGTGGCGGATCTCGTGGTCGATCCGGACGCTCCCGAGGTCCGCGATGCGCACCGGCGTGCCGTGGTGGGTCGCGACGACGACGTCGCCGATCTCCGCGATCGTCGTCGTCAGCCCGAGGCCGTGCACGAGGACCGCCTCGCCGCCGGAGACGATCTGGCCTCCTCCGACGTTGCGGTTGCTCGACTCGAGCGCCACGAAGATGTCCTGGAACGTCAAGCCGTACTTGAGGAGCCGCTCGGGCTCGACCACGACGTGGAACTGCTTCTCGAAGCCGCCCCACGAGTTGACCTCGGCGACGCCGCGGACCTTCCGGAGCTCGGGCTTGACGATCCAGTCCTGAAGCTCGCGCAGGGATGTCAAGGTCCGGTCAGGGTCGTCGCTGGTCACGAGGTAATGGAAGACCTCCCCCAGTCCGGTTGCGATGGGGCCGAGCTGCGGGCGCTCGATCCCCTCGGGGAGCTCGACCGCCGCGAGCTTCTCGGAGACGAGCTGCCGCGCCAGATAGATCCCCATATCGTCGCCGAAGGTCGCGACGACCTGCGAGAACCCGAACTTGGAGACCGACCGGACGTTCTCGAGCCCCGGAAGTCCTCCGATCGCGAACTCCACGAACTGCGTGATCTGCTGCTCGACCTCGAGGGGGTTGAGCGCGCGGGCCTCCGTATTGATCTGGACCTGGACCGGTGTCGTATCCGGGAACGCGTCGATCGACAGCCGCGCGACCGCCGACGCGCCCAGCACGACGAGGACCGCGGAGGCCAGCAGCACGATGAGGCGGTGGCGCAGCGAGGCCGTGATGATCCAGTTGAGCATGATCAGTCGGCGCAGCCGGCGCCCAGCCGCGAGATGAGGAGCTGCGACTTGAGGGCGAACGCACCCGCGACGACCACGGACTCCGCGGCGGCCAGTCCCGCGACGACTTCGACCAGGTCGTCGCTCGTCGTGCCGATGCGGACGGCACGGGCTTCGAACAGGTCCTCGGCCTCGCGGATGAAGACGATCGGCGAGCCGCCGATCGACTGCACCGCGGAGCGCGGCACGACGACGGCGCGGCCCGGGGCTTCGGTGAGGATCGTCGCGCGGGCGAACATCCGTGCCTTGAGCCGTCCTTCTGGGTTCGATAGCTCGACCCGGCCCCGGGCCATGCGCGTCCGCTCGTCCACCGCGGCGGGAAGCCACGTCAGCCGCCCGGCGAACGACTGACCCGGGAGCGACTCGACGGTCAGACGGACGGCCTGGCCGACCCGGGCGCGGGAGAGCAGCGGCTCCGGGATATCGACCATCGCCCAGACCCTCGACGTGTCCGCCAGCGTGAACAGCGGCTTGCCGGTCTGCACGAGCATCCCCTGGACCGCCGTGCGGTCGACGATCTCTCCGGCGAACGGCGCGCGCAGCTCCAGCTCCGCCGGCGCGTCCGCGCCCGACGCGAGCGCCGCGATCTGCGCGTCACGGTAGCCGAGCACCGCGAGGTGCTGGCGCGCCTGCCGCGCGCCGGCCGCCGCGCTCTTGAACTCGGCCTCCGCGATCTGGAGGTCCTGGTCGGAGACCACGCCCTCCGCGCGGAGCCGCCGCTCCCGCTCGAGCGTCTTGCCGTGGAGCGTCTCGTCAGCGAGAGCCTTGAGGTATTCGCTCTGGGCTTCTCCCGTCTCCGCGGAGGCGATGCGGGCGAGCAGCGCGCCCTTCCGGACGCGGTCCCCGAGATCGACCTCGATCGAGCGGACGGTCCCGCCGACGAGCGACGAGATCTCGGCGAGCGACTTCTGATCGAAGGCGATCTCGGCCAGGCACTCGATCCCGTCCTGCATCCCGCGCGTCCCCGACTCCTCGACCTCGATCCCCGCCTTCGCGGCGGACCCCGCCGAGGGAAGGCGCACCTTGAGCCCCTCGCCGGGCCGCTTGTCCGCGAGGAGCTCCGGATGGCAGATCCCGCACTCCTTCTCGAGAACCCCGTGCTCCTCGCACATCAGGTCGGCTGCGGGCGCCGAGGTGGACGCCTTCTTCAACTCGGGGTGGCACAGGAAGCACTCGTCCTCGTAGAGGGCGTGCCTCTCGCAGTACGCCCGTTTCGCATCGCGTAGCTCGGGATGGCACAGCCAGCAGCGGTCCTCGTACCGGCCGTGCTCGGCGCACCAGAGCCGCCCCGATTCGCGCAAGCTCGCGTCGCAGATGAAGCAGAGTCCCTTCGGGGCGCCGTGCGCGGCGCACGTCTCGCCCGCGGGCTGTGCCGCGGCCTTCGGAGTGGGCGACTCGGTCCGGGTGCAGCTGACCAACATCAGACACGCGGCGAGCGCGCCGTAGACGATCGGTTTCATGCCGGCCTCCTCGGTGGAACGGAATGCGGACGGCGAGGCGCACGGGCGCTCGACGTCACGGACGCGGACGGATCGAGGAGGGAGGGGCTAGACGAGCAGGACGACGGTGCGGATCGAGCTCAGGCGGGAATCATCGGCGCCACCCCCCGGCATCGGCTCGGTCGAGCGCCGCGCCCGCGGCAGGAGGGGGGCGCTCGGGGGGAGCACCGCGATCGCGACGGTCGCGACGAGCGGCCGGGAGTTCGACGCGCTCCGGTCGAAAGGCAGGGCCTCGACCGTGACGCAGCAATCGCAGGCGCGGCCGCTCAGGACCGAAACCCCGGCTTCCGTCGACCGGGAGCCGTCGGGCGAGACCGCGCAGCACTCGGGGTCCGCGCCGCTCCGGCAGATGGACGTCGCCGTCGGCGTCAGCGCGAGCACCAAGAGGAGAAGGATCGAAACGATGCGGCCCATTGGGGGGAGAATCGTATGCTCGGGTCCCCGGCCGGTCAATGCTCCTCTCGGGGGTTTGACCGGCCCGGCCTGCGCGACCGATAATTCGCGCCCGTTCACGACCGGTCGGCCGGCGATGCGCCGGAGAGAGAGGATTCATGAAGCCCACGCGCGCGTTCATTTCGCTACTGCTTCTCGGGATGGTCGGCTGCGGGGGCGGCGGGGACAAGGGAGGCGCAGCTCCGGCG
>Ga0137451_1000089_pt1 | contig 28051 bp, 28 predicted proteins | sample EasRivERMGT500_2_FD_102336 | JGI IMG/M metagenome (GOLD analysis project Ga0137451, IMG submission 102336) | Soil microbial communities from meander-bound floodplain in the East River, Colorado, USA - East River MetaG ERMGT500_2 | ecosystem: Environmental > Terrestrial > Soil > Floodplain ... | reverse complement strand
CAGGTGGTGGCGATACCTTTTGCTTGGCCAAAACCGCTCCTCGGGGAGGTACCTATCGGCGTCCCAGTTTAAGCATCACCGGGCGTTTGAGCAAGGCGCGGGCGCGTCACATCGCCACAACCGTTCTGGCCGCGTTCGAATTTGTCTGCGGCACCGCTTCATCGTAGGTTCGGTTTGGTATATAGTTTTCCCCTCTGACCGCAATACGCGACGATGACCAATTTCGATAAAGATCTGGACGTGCGCGGCCTCAATTGTCCCCTGCCTATTCTGCGTGCGAAGAAGGCGCTGGCGGAGCTTAAGAGCGGGAAGGTGCTCCGGGTCCTTGCCACGGATCCGGGTTCAGTGAAGGACTTTGAGGCTTTTGCAAGGCAGACTGGCAATCAGCTACTCTCGCACGCGGAAGTGGACAAGATCTTCACTTTTTTCATGAAGAAGAAGTGACCGATCGGTCGTCCCGAGAACAGACAGGGATCTCGCCGTGGTCACCCCATCCTACGCCCGCGGTTCTCGGATGATTCCCTCCCTGAGGTAGATGGGTCTCACGGCTTGCGCCCAGCTTTTCAGGTTCAGGGCGAATATGCATCCCGCAACGACTACGATCAGGCCGCATCCGAGCAGAGTCTCGGGCGCTCCGATCGTTTCGGCCAGCGCGCCTGCGAGAAAGTTGCCGATCGGCGCAAGGCCGAGAAAGCACATGACGTACATGCTGATGATCCGCGCCCGTCCGTCCTCCTTCGCGATGGTTTGAAGAATGGTATTGATGGACGCTGCCGTGACTACGAGGCCAGCGCCGAAGGCCCCGAGGAGCGTGAGCGACAACCAGAGGGTCGCGGACAACGAGAATCCGGCCAATGCGACTCCGGCCAGCACCGAGGTAGCGGCGATCACCCTGCCGAGGCCGCGCACCGAGGTTCGCACCGCCAGGGCGAGAGTACCTGCGATCGCGCCCAGCCCCACCGCGCCGATGAGCAAGCCGAATGTCCTGGAATCGCCGCCGAAAGTTTCGGCTGCGAAGATAGGCATCAGCGAAGACCAAGGTGCGGTGAAAAACCCAATCGCGGTGAGGAGCAACAACAGACGCCGGGTGCCGGTGAAACCGAACGCATAGATAAATCCGGCGGTCAGCTGGTGCCACCAATCGGTGCTGGCGTTGGCGAGGCCGCGCGGCTTCACTCGGACGACGACATAGGTCGCGATGATGGCGAGATAGCAGAGGGCATTGACAAGGAAGCACGACGCTTCGCCGAAGGCGGCAAGCAGCAGCCCGGCCGCGGAAGGCCCCACAAAGCGCGTCGATTGGAACAGCATTGATTGCAGCGCGATCGCGTTGGGCAGGTCCTCCCGGTGCTCGATCAGTTCGAGGAGGAACGCCTGGCGCGTCGGGATCTCGAAGGCCGTGATGACCCCGAGGAAAAGGGCGAGCGCAATCAGGTGCGGAACGAGAATCACATCTGTGAAAGTGAGCACCGCGAGCGTCAGCGCCTGCACGAACGCAAGCGACTGGATCAACACCAGCAGGCGCCGGCGATTGACCCGGTCGGCCCATACGCCAGCTATCGGAGAAAGGAACAAGACGGGCAGTTGCTGCGCTCCCGCAGTCAACCCGAGCAGCAGAGCAGAGCCGGTGACGCGGTATACCAGCCAGCTTATCGCCACGGTCTGCATCCAGTTACCGAGCAGAGACAGGCCCTGCCCCGCGTAGAAGATCCGGAAGTTCTTGGAGCGAAAAGCGCGCAGCGCTGGATGCACAGCAGCCTTGGGAGCTCAGGGGTTGAGCTTGTCGAGCTGGGATTTGAGCTGTTCTAGCGTTGCAAGGAAAGTCGCAAGACGTTCCTTTTCCTGCGCCACCACTGCTGCCTTAGCGCGTTCGACGAAATTCGGATTGGAGAGTTTGACGTTGGCTTTAGCGATCTCGCCTTCGACGCGCGAGATCTCTTTCTGCAGCCGCGCTCGTTCGGCGGCAACATCAATCTTGACGTTCAGCATTATGCGAAAGGGATGAACGACAGCGACCGGTGCTGGCGACGTGGGTAATGCGTCCAAGAACTTTACCTCTGACAATCGTGCCAACGCCATCAGATACGGGCGCAGCACCTCCGCGCCGACACCAGTAACGTCACCTTCGATTAATGCCGCCACCTTCTCCGCCGGCGATAATCCCATCTCACTGCGCAGTGAGCGGCATGCATCCGTCAAGGCCTTTAGCGTTTCAATCTGCGTCGTCGCGGCGGGGGCTCGCCTTCCCATATCTGCTCGCGGAAAAGGTTGCAACATGATGCTAGGTCCGGTCTTTCCAGCAAGTGGCGCGACCTTCTGCCACAGTTCCTCGGTTATGAAGGGAATGATCGGATGCGCCAGACGCAGCGCCGCTTCTAGCACACGTACCAGCGTGCGGCGCGTAGCGCGTTGTTGTGCCTCATTGCCGCTCGCGAGTTGTGTCTTGGCGAGTTCTACGTACCAATCGCAGTATTCGTTCCAGACGAATTCATAGATTGCGCGCGCCCCGTTGTCGAAGCGGTATTCGGCGAAGGCACGCTCGACCTCGTATTCGGCATCCTGCAATGCGGCGACTATCCAGTTATCGGCAAACGAGGGTTTGCGCGGCATGGATTCGTCAAGCCCGGTGTCCTTGCTGTCGCAGTTCATCAACACGAAGCGAGTCGCGTTCCAAAGCTTGTTGCAGAAATTGCGGTAACCTTCGCCTCGACCTAGGTCGAAGTTGAGCGTCCGAGCGAAGGTCGCCAGTGAGGCGAACGTGAAGCGCAATGCATCGGCACCAAAGGACGGGATGCCATTCGGGTAATGCGTCCGGATGTATCTCTCGATTTTTGCCTTGTGCTCGCCGCGTAGCAGCCCCTGTGTGGATTTCTCGAGCAGAGCCTCTAGACTGATCCCATCGATCAAGTCGAGCGGGTCGAGCGTATTGCCTTTCGATTTCGACATCTTCTCGCCTTCGGCGTCGCGCACCAAGGCGTTGATATAGACGTGGTGAAACGGCACCTTTCCGGTGAAGTGCTGTGTCATCATGATCATCCGGGCGACCCAAAAGAAGATGATGTCGAAACCTGTCACAAGAACCGAGGAGGGGAGAAAGCGCTTCAGGTCGGGCGTCTCCTCCGGCCAGCCGAGCGAAGTAAACGGCACCAGTGCCGAGGAAAACCACGTGTCGAGCACGTCATCATCGCGCTTGAGCGTGCCGCGATAGCCTTTTGCCTCGGCCTGTTTTTCTGCGTCGTCTTCGCTGCGAGCAACGTATATGTTGCCCTGGTGGTCATACCAGGCCGGGATCTGGTGTCCCCACCAGAGCTGGCGAGAAATGCACCAGTCCTGGATGTTCTCCAGCCACCGGTTGTATTCGCTCGTCCAGTGCTCCGGGAAAAATTTCACCTCGCCCTTGGCGACCGCTTCGAGCCCGCGCTTCGCTAGGCTCTCCATTTTTACGAACCACTGGTCGGTGAGCATCGGCTCGACGATCTCGCCGGTGCGGCCCGAGCGCGGCACGCGCAGCCTGTAGGGCTTTTCCGAGACTAAGAAACCCTGCGCACTTAAGTCCACAACGATTTTCTTTCGAGCCCCAAAGCGATCGACGCCTGCGTACGCTCCCGGCATGAGTCGCGGCTCTGTGCTACCTACGCCAGTCATAAATCTCCCGCTCGCGTCGAACGGACCTTTGCTGAGAGTCGAGCGACCCCGCGTTAGTCTTTCCGATGTTGAAGACCAGAACTCGCTACCCTCTGGCATCCATAGGGCCGGCGCACGAGATATGCTGCCGTCGAGCTCCAGAATGCGAAGTAGCGGGAGCGTATGGCGTTGCGCCATCGCGTAGTCGTTAAAGTCGTGCGCCGGCGTTATCTTCACGCAGCCAGTGCCGAACTCCTTATCGACGTAGTCGTCGGCAATCACCGGAATCGTTCGGCCGGTGAGCGGCAGTTTCACGCGCCTTCCGACGAATTCAGTGTAGCGCCCGTCCTTCGGATTCACCGCGACCGCAACGTCACCGAGCATGGTCTCCGGTCGCGTCGTGGCGACGACCACCGACCCGCTTCCGTCTTCGAGCGGGTAGCGTATTTCCCAGATCTTCCCGTCCTCCTCCTCGCTGTCCACCTCGAGGTCGGACACCGCGGTGCCGAGCACCGGATCCCAGTTGACCAAGCGTTTGCCGCGGTAAATCAGGCCCTGCTCATGCAGTCGCACGAACACTTCGGTCACGGCGCGCGACATTCTGGCGTCCATGGTGAAGTAGCCGGATCTCTGGCCTTCGGTGTCGGCATAGCCCCAGTTTCCCGAAGCGCCCAGGCGTCGCATCTGGCGGGTAATCGTCGAGCCGGACTCCTGTTTCCATTCCCAGACGCGCCGGACGAACGCCTCGCGGCCGAGGTCGTGGCGCGTCTTGCCTTCGGCTTCGAGCTGACGCTCGACAACGATCTGCGTCGCGATGCCCGCATGATCCGTGCCGATTACCCAGTTGGCGTTGAAGCCGCGCATGCGGTGATACCGAATCAGCGCATCCATGATGGTCTGCTGGAACGCGTGTCCCATGTGCAGCGTACCGGTGACGTTCGGCGGGGGCAGTTGGATGCAATAGGGCGGTTTTCCCTCGGCTTCGGAATGAGCGAAGTAGCCGCGCGATTCCCAAAGGGAATACCAGCGCTGCTCGACCTCGTGCGGGTCAAAGCTTTTGGGCAGGCTCATGTGTCGTCACAAATGGAACGCGCCGAGCAGCACTCCCCGAGGGAGCTCGGCATCGACGCGTTCAGTTGGATTATAGCGTTAGGTCTTGCGAGACGGCCCGCGCCGGCGCGCAATTTCGATCTCGACCGCCCGCTTGGTCGCATCGCGAATCAGTGCTTCGAGATCCGCTTTGACTCGGGCGCTGAGGTCGGCGATCTTGTGCTGCAAATAGGCTTCGAGGCGCACACGTAATGTTTCCTCGAGCGAGTTTGCAATGTAGGGGCCGATTGCGTCGAGGATACTCTGCTTTAGCTTCTGCTCCAGCTCGTTCAGTTCGGCTTTGGTTGCGCCGCCCGGATCCGGTGGGCCCGAGGAAGGCGGTGCGGGCTTTGCGGCCGCCTCCGCGATGACTTCCGTGAGGACCGGGACATCGTTTCGAGCGGATGTGCCGGAAGGACGGTAGCGCTTTAGAAACGCGTCCGCCTTTTCCAACAGGTCGTCGGACTCGCTCATGTTCCCGACTTGGAGAGATCATGGTGGCGAATTTCGTAGCCGCGGTCCCGGTAGAAACGATAACGGCTCCGAGCGAGCGTGCGATCGTCGTCCGCAACGCCGACAAGCTCGATCAGCCGTTCAAAACGGCTGAACGAAGGCGGCGATTCGACGTGCAGGTTGAGCATGACCTGATGATAGGGCATCTCGACGTCCTCGCGCGCGATCACCACGGGAGTTTCCGGGGCGAGCGCGTGATACGTCATGCAATGAGGAACAAAGCCGACGGCTTGATAGGTCCATAGAAGCTTGTCGAAGCTGCGCGCCGCGTTTTCGTCGGGGGCAAAGACCACGACGTGCAAGTGTTGTTGGATCGCCTTGGCGACAAGCTGACATGCGACCTGCAGCTTGGGCTCGGCGTGGGAGTAGAAGTCGACGCTGGTCATAGGAATGAGAGAATCTGGGATTGATGATCGAGCTAACCGCGCGCCCCACAAGCTCTGGATTCTCAATCCTCGTTCCTCAATCCTTTCGCCCGCTTCATCAGGAATGTCGTCAGCAACGGCACGGGCCGGCCGGTCGCTCCCTTCTCCTTACCCGATTTCCACGCCGTTCCGGCAATGTCGAGGTGCGCCCAGTCGTACTTGCGCGCGAATCGCGAAAGGAAACAGGCTGCGGTAACGCTGCCCCCGGCGCGTCCGCCGATATTCGCAAAATCGGCGAAGTTGCTTTTCAACTGTTCCTGATAGTCCTCCCATAGAGGCAGCTGCCAGACGCGGTCCCACGATTCTGCCCCCGCCGCTTGCAGCTCGCGTGCGAGACCGTCCTTGTTGGAAAACAGTCCGGAGCAAACGTGGCCCAGAGCGATGACGCAGGCGCCGGTGAGCGTGGCGATATCCACCACAGCCTGGGGATCGAAGCGCTCCGCGTAGGTCAGCGCGTCGGCAAGAATGAGGCGTCCCTCAGCATCGGTATTGAGGATCTCGATCGTTTGACCCGACATGCTCGTGACGATGTCCCCAGGCCGCGAGGCCGCGCCTCCGGGCATGTTCTCGCAGGTGGGGACAAGTCCGATCACGTTCAACTTCAGCCCAAGCTCCGCTACCGCGCGCAGCGTACCCAGCACGCTCGCCGCACCGCACATGTCGAACTTCATTTCGTCCATCTCGGCCGAAGGCTTGAGCGATATGCCGCCGGTGTCGAAGGTAATGCCTTTTCCCACAAGCACGACCGGCCGATCCTTCTTGCCGGCTCCGGAGTAGCGGAGGATTACGAACCTAGGCGGTTGGTGCGAGCCCTTAGACACCGAAAGTAGCGAGCTCATTCCGAGCTTGTCCATGCCCCTTTGATCCAGCACTTCCACCGCCAGCTTCCATTCGCGCCCGAGCTTCACCGCGGTGTCCGCCAGATACGGGGGCGTGCAGACGTTTGCCGGCAAATTGCCCAGGTCGCGCGCGAGCGTCATGCCGGCGCCGATCGCTAGCCCTTCGCGCGTTCCGCGCTCCAACGCGCCGACGTCGCGCTTTGAAACGACGGCAAGTATGACGTGGGCAAGGGGCTTCGCTTCCGCCTTCTTGCTTTTCATGCGGTCGAAGCGGTAGGCAACCTCGACGGCGGCCAATACCAGCTGGCGCGCCTTCCATGCGGCGTCGCGCTCGGGCACCTGCAGGTCGGCGAGACATAAGCACGCGTCGCGCGCTCCCGTATTGTGGATGGCGCTGAGCGCCGCGCGCACGCCGTCGCGATACTGCTTCTCCCCGAATTCCTTCTCCTGCCCCAGACCCACAAGCATCACGCGCTCTGCGGCAACGCCGCGCACGCGGTACAGCAGCCGCGTGCTTCCCGCCTTGCCGTCCATGTCTCCCGAACGGAGAAGTTCGCGGATCTGCCCGTGTGCCGCCTTGTCGAGTGCGTCTGCCGCATCAGAAAGCCGGCGAGATTCGAATATGCCGACCACGACGCATGCGCTAGGATGCCTGTTCGGCGTCGCCAGTTTTGTGCTAAATTTCATTCAGCGTCGATTCGGGGAACGTGCAAGGATTATCCCTGGTTTGCTTTGCCGAAGTCAAAGCATCATGGCGTTTCCCGGCTCACGGCCCGTGTTCCTGACCTCGATTGGTTTCACAAAGTGATCTTTCAGCGCTCTCTGCTTCGTGAATTCGGCAATCTCGCACTCGCGGTGTTCGCGACACTGTTTGCCATCACGTTGACGACGCAGCTCATACGGCTGCTCGGGCAGGCGGCGATCGGAAGAGTGCTCTCCGAAGGTGTGGTTGCGCTGCTCACTTTTTCCGCCTTGAACTATCTTCCCGTGCTGCTGTCATTGACGCTTTTCATTTCGGTGCTCATGACGCTTTCGCGCAGCTACCGCGAGTCGGAGATGGTGATCTGGTTCGGTTCGGGTCTGTCGCTCCTCGCTTGGGTCCGTCCGGTGCTTGTGTTCGCCTCGCCGCTCGTCGCCCTCGTGGCGTTGCTTTCGCTGTTCTTGTCGCCCTGGGCTATCGGCAAAGCCGAGGAATACCGGCACCAGATGAATCTTCGGGACGAGGCATCGCGGGTCGCGCCCGGTGTCTTCCGCGAGGCGCTGGGTGCGGACCGCGTGTTTTTTGTTGAGGAGATCGCGGGCGATCAGACCAACGTTCAGAACGTGTTTATCGCGCAAATGCAACAGGGCCGGCTCGGCATTACGGTGAGCAGACGCGGATATCGGGAGTCGGCGGAGAACGGCGACCGCTTCGTGGTATTGCTCGACGGGCGGCGCTATGAAGGTGTCCCCGGCAATCTTGATTTCAAGGTGATGGACTTCCAGCGCTACGCGATGAAAATCGAGGCGCGCGGGACGCAGGTAGAGCAGGCCTCCTCAAAGGCAATGTCCACTCTCGCTTTACTCCAAGCGCCAAGCAATTCCAATTTGGCCGAACTGCTCTGGCGCCTGGGCTTGCCGATTGCCACTTTGATTCTTGCATTGCTTGCGATTCCCTTGTCGTTCGTGAACCCAAGGGCGAGCCGTTCGGTGAACCTCCTCTTTGCGCTCCTCACCTATATGGTTTATGCCAACTTGCTCAGTATCGTCCAGGCGTGGGTCTCCCAAGGGCGGTTGGCTTTCAGTACCGGCTGGTGGGCGGTGCACGCGGGGATGCTCGGGGTCCTCGCGCTGCTCTTTTACAGGCGGCTTCGCGTGGGTTCGCTGCTCGGGAGGCGCTAAAGTGGATACCTTGCGGACCTATTTGGCGCGGGAGATTTACGGCGCGACGCTGCTAGTTTTTGCCGCTTTCCTCGGTTTGTTCGCCTTTTTCGACCTAATCAATGAACTGAAAGACATCGGAAAGGGCGAGTACCAGCTGCAACACGCACTCGCGTTCGTTGCCCTGAGCGTGCCGAGCCACGTCTATGAACTGTTTCCCGTCGCGGTGCTGATCGGAACTCTCTACGCCCTATCGCATCTCGCCGCCAATTCCGAATACACCGTGATGCGGAGCTCGGGTCTGGCACCCTGGCGCGCGACCAGCACCCTGTTTCGCATCGGCATTGTCTTTGCGGTGGCCACGCTGGTGTTCGGCGAGCTGATCACCCCGGTCTCAGAGCGCGCGGCGAAACAACTCAAGCTTTCCAAGACGAGCGCCATCGTGGCCGGGGAATTCCATACGGGGTTGTGGGTGAAGGACGACCGCCGCTTTGTGAACGTTCGCGAAGTACAGCCCGACACCAGCCTCACCGATGTCAGGGTATTTGAATTCGACGATCAATACCGGCTTAAGTCCATCAGTTTCGCAAAGCAAGGTCAGTATATCGGCAGGAATGTCTGGCGCTTGCGCGAAGTGGTGCACACGGGCTTCGCGTCCACAGGCAGTAGCGTGCAGCGCACCGAAGAAATGGATTGGAGCTCGGTGCTTACGCCGGATATTCTCGCTGTGCTGTTTGTCGTGCCGGAGCGGATGTCGGCGTGGAACCTCTACCAGTACTCACGGCATCTGTCGGATAACCGGCAAAAGACCGGGCGATACGATATCGCCATGTGGAAAAAGCTCGTTTATCCGTTTGCCTCCCTGGTCATGATGGCGCTCGCCCTGCCTTTCGCCTATATCCATGTCCGAGCCGGGGGCGTGGGGCTGAAAGTATTTCTGGGCATCATGCTCGGGATCGTTTTTCACATGATGAACAGCCTCTTTTCGCATATTGGGCAGCTTCAGAGCTGGCAACCCTTGCTTAGCGCAGCTCTGCCCAGCGTGGTTTTCCTCGGGGCTGCGGCGCTAATGATGTGGTGGGTGGAGAGGAGATAGGTTGAGGACTGGGCTATGGGCTGGAAGAATCCTGTTTTTTTTTGGCAGCCGCCAACTTCCGATCCCCGATCCCCGCATCAACGACGATGCGGGTGCCGGCCAGCCGATCGTGCAGAAATTGCCGTTCGCGATCGAAAAACGCCCAAAGAAATCCGGCGCCTATCGACAGCAATGAAAACCAAGCAAGGACGTAGCGCAGCATCGCTTGGCCGATCCCGATCGACATGCCGTCACCGCGGACCACCCGCATCTTCCAGGTCTGCATCGGCAAGGTTCGACCGCCGCGGCTCCAGCACGCGACAAAGTAAACGCCCAAGACCAGGAACAAATACAACTGGAAGAGGTGACGCATGCCGCCCGAGACCGGTCCGTTTACCACCCCATAGAAAGCCAGGCCGGCGAGGAGCACCACTGCAAAAACAACCACGGCCTCGTAGACCATCGACATCAGGCGCCGCGCCAAGCCGGGTGCTCGCGAACCTGGCAGGGCCCGCCTGAAGGGACTCAAAGGCGGAAAATCTATCGGTCAGGCCCCGGGGCTGGGGCGACTTCGGGCGGCGCGGTTTGCTCAGGGGAGGCGGTCGCTGGAGGCTTAACCTTCGGCGCCGCCGCGGAAGGTTTGCGCGGCGTGCTTCCCAGCTTGCGCCTTTCCTGCTCTGGAAGGCGGTTGTACTCTTCCCATTGCCCTTTCAGCCCCTCTTTCCTCTGCTGGGGCAATTTCTCCATTTTCTTGTAGCGCGCGCGCGCGGCGTCGCGCTCCTTGGGAGTGAGCTTGGCCCACGCCTGCATACGCCGTTGCACCCGAGCCTGCTCGTCGGGTTTCATGTTCGGATAGCGCTTGGCGATGCCGATCCAGTTGCGCTTACGCTGGGGCTCGAAATTGTCCCAGTCGTCGGAAAGCGGCGCGAGAATCCGCTGCTGCTCGGACGCCAACTCGCCCCACGTTGGGGGTTTTTTCGGCGGTGTAGCGGCGAGGGTAGAGAGCGAGGTGCAGAGCCAAAGTGTTAGTACGAAGAGTGCTTTAGCCATGCATCGAATCCCTTGTCGAGATAGGCGTCCAGCGGCAGGTCGCCAGTCAGCACCGCAGCGTCGATTTCTTCGATTTCAGCGGCAAGCTGAGAGTCCCGCCAGTGGTTGATTGCGATCAGTCCGAGGATCAGAACTGCCATCGGCAGCAGCACGCGTGGAACAAGCGCGGAAGGCCCCCCCGACTTGCCAATGATGTTGCCTGCCCAGGCCAATACGGGAATGCGGGATTCGACACGTTGGCGCGCCAAAGCCTGCTCGCGTGCCGCTTTCAAGCGGACGAGTTTGCCCGCGTCCAGCTCGAGTCCCCGGTTGAGGCACTGCTTGATTCGGTAGGCGATCTGCTGTTCGTTCATAGCTCAACCCCCTTTGCTCGCAAGGCCTCCGCCAATGCGTGTGCCGCCCGGGAGCAGTGGGTCTTAACGCTGCCCGCAGAGCAACCCATGATGGCTGCGGTCTCGGCAACGTCAAACTCCTCCCAGTAACGCAGCAGGAACGCCTGTCGTTGACGTTGCGGCAGGCGCTCCAAATATTGGTCAATTAATTCAATGACTTGATATTGCTCCAAGCGATCGGCCGGTCCATCTTTGGTGTTCGACGCATCAGCGCTCTCCAAGGTTTCAAGCGGATCGCTTTCTTCTTCCCGCCCCGGGGAAAGGGCGGAAAAGAGCGTGACCCACAAAGACCTGACCTTCTGCCTGCGATAAAAGTCGCGAATCGTGTTCTGCAGGATGCGTTGGAACAGCATCGGCAGTTCAACAATCGGCTTTGCCCCGTACTTTTCTGCGAGCTTGAGCATCGAATCCTGGACGATGTCGAGCGCGTTTTCCGCGTTTCGGACCGCGAACATCGCTTGCTTGTATGCTCGGCGCTCGACGCCTGCGAGAAACTCGGAAAGTTCGTTTCGAGAGGCCAGGAGGGACATCCTTTTTTGGCGGCCGGAGCAGCCGCCAATCGTAGTAATCGATGGTATCAAAAGCCCGATTCCGATGCAGGGGAAAAACTTGACCAATCAGGCGTCAGCAATTAGGCTCTAAAGCCTTCGTCGAAGCGAGTTGATACGGGGCTTGAGATGGAATTGTCCGGCGCAGAGATCGTGATCCGGTGCCTTCAGGCGGAGAAGGTCGAATACGTATTCGGCTATCCCGGCGGCGCGGTTTTGTTCATCTACGATGAGTTGTTCAAGCAGGACAAGGTCAAGCACGTCCTCGTTCGCCACGAGCAGGGAGCGACGCACGCGGCCGACGGTTACTCGCGCTCCAGCGACAAGATCGGCGTGGCGCTGGTGACCTCGGGACCCGGGGTGACCAATGCCGTCACCGGCATCGCGACGGCCTACATGGATTCGATCCCGATGGTGATTATCACGGGGCAGGTTCCGACCCATGCGATCGGACTGGACGCCTTTCAGGAGTGTGACACGGTGGGCATTACGCGCCCGTGCGTGAAGCACAATTTCCTGGTGAAGGACGTCAGGGATCTCGCCGTGACGATGAAGAAGGCTTTTTATCTCGCCAGGACCGGACGGCCGGGACCGGTGCTCGTCGACATTCCCAAGGACGTCACCAGCGCGAAGTGCGCGTTTGAGTACCCGGAAACAGTGACGATGCGCTCATACAACCCGGTGGTCAAGGGACACCCCGGGCAGATCAAGAAGGCCGTGCAGCTGCTCACCGATGCGAAACGCCCCATGGTCTACACGGGTGGCGGTGTCATCCTTTCGGACGCCTCGAAACAGTTGACGAAGCTCGTCAAGATGCTCGGCTTCCCGTGCACCAATACGCTGATGGGCCTGGGAGGCTATCCCGCCACCGATCCCCAATTTCTCGGCATGCTGGGGATGCATGGTACGTACGAAGCCAACATGGCGATGCAGAATTGCGACGTGCTGCTCGCCGTAGGTGCACGGTTCGATGACCGCGTCATCGGCAACCCGGCGCATTTTGCTCAGGTGCAACGGAAGATCATTCATATCGACATCGACCCATCGTCGATATCCAAGCGCGTGAAGGTCGACGTCCCGATCGTCGGCAATGTGTCCGATGTTTTGGAAGAGCTGACCAGGCAGCTCGAAGCCGCCGGCTACAAGCCGGACCAGAAGGCGCTCAGCGCCTGGTGGTCGCAGATCGGACTGTGGAAATCCAGGGACTGCCTGAAATACGACAAGAAGAGCACGATCATCAAGCCGCAGTTCGTGCTCGAGCGGCTCTACGAGATTACCCGGGGCGAGGCTTTCGTCACTTCGGATGTCGGACAACATCAGATGTGGGCGGCGCAGTTCTACAAGTTCGACAAGCCGCGGCGCTGGATCAATTCCGGAGGTTTGGGCACGATGGGTTTCGGCCTTCCCGCGGCCATGGGCGTGCAGCTCGCCAATCCCGGAGCGACCGTCGCGTGCGTTACCGGCGAGGCGAGCTTCCAGATGTGCATCCAGGAGTTGTCCACCTGCAAGCAGTACCGCCTGCCGATCAAGATCGTCAACCTGAACAACAAGTACATGGGGATGGTGCGCCAGTGGCAGCAATTCAACCACGGCAACCGCTATTCGGAGTCCTACATGGATGCACTGCCCGACTTCGTGAAGCTTGCCGAAAGCTACGGCCACCGCGGCATACTCGTCGAAAAGCCTGCGGACGTCGAACCGGCGTTGCGCGAGGCGTTCAAGCGCAAGGATGAACTGGTGCTGATGGACTTCATCACCGACCAGACCGAAAACGTCTACCCGATGGTCCAGGCCGGCAAGGGTCTGACCGAGATGATCCTTGCCGAGGAGCTGTAAGCCCGGTTCGCAACCGGGTTCGATCAACGTTGGCTGAAGGGAGCCAGGCTCGGCGGCGCCACGAGCGCCGCTTCGAAGCGGCGTCAAGGACGCCTTGGGCCGGGCCTCAGCGAGGGAACAAATGCGACACATCATTTCCATCATGCTCGAAAACGAGCCGGGTGCGCTTTCTAGGGTGGCGGGGCTTTTCTCGGCGCGTGGCTACAACATCGAAACCCTCACAGTGGCGCCGACCGAGGACGCGTCGCTTTCGCGCATGACGATCATCACCACCGGCTCGGATGACGTGATCGAGCAGATAACCAAACAACTAAACAAGCTGGTCGAGGTGGTCAAGGTTGTGGATCTTTCCGAGGCGGCTCACGTCGAGCGCGAGCTCATGCTGATCAAGGTCCGCGCGACCGGGAAGGAACGCGAGGAGATGAAGCGCATGTCCGACATCTTTCGCGGGCGCATTATCGACGTTACGGAAAACACATATACCATCGAGCTCACTGGGGACGGGGCCAAGCTCGATGCCTTTATTCAGGCGATCGAACCGAGCACAATTCTGGAAACGGTCCGATCCGGGGCTTCGGGCATCGCCCGCGGCGAACGGATATTGAAGGTCTAAAGAAGAAAAGGGCTAGGGACTCGGGACTAGGGAACTCGCCGTGCGTTCCCAACCCTGGGCCCTGGCCTCTGATATTTGAGGGGCTACCATGAAAGTTTATTACGACAAGGACGCGGATCTCTCGCTCGTCAAAGGCAAGAAAGTGACCATCGTGGGGTATGGTTCGCAAGGCCACGCTCACGCGCAAAATCTGAACGACTCGGGCGTAAAAGTCACCGTGGGCCTGCGGAAAGGTGGCGGTTCCTGGGACAAGGCGAACAAGGCGGGCTTGAGCGTCAACGAAATCCCCGAAGCTGTGAAGGGTGCGGACTTCGTAATGATGCTGATGCCGGACGAGCACATCTCGGCCGTTTACCGATCCGAGGTCGAGCCCAGCATTCGCAAGGGGGCGACACTGGGCTTCGCCCACGGCTTCAATATTCACTACGGACAGGTTGTGCCTCGCGAGGATCTCGACGTAGTCATGATCGCGCCCAAAGCCCCCGGGCATACGGTGCGCTCGACCTACGCCCAAGGCGGCGGCACGCCCATGCTCATCGCCGTGCATCGAGATCAAAGCGGCAGGGCTCGCGACCTCGCGCTCTCCTACGCGGCTGCGATCGGGGGCGCCCGCGCCGGCGTGATCGAGACCACGTTCAAAGAAGAAACCGAAACGGACCTTTTTGGCGAGCAGACCGTGCTCTGTGGCGGCTGTGTCGAGCTCGTAAAGGCGGGGTATGAAGTGCTCACCGAGGCGGGTTACGCGCCTGAGATGGCTTATTTCGAATGCCTGCATGAACTGAAGCTGATCGTCGACCTGATGTACGAAGGCGGCATCGGGACCATGAACTACTCGATTTCGAACAACGCGGAATTCGGCGAATACCTGACCGGGCCGAAGATCATCACCGAGGAAACCCGGAATGCGATGCGCGCCGCGCTTGCCCGCATTCAGTCGGGCGAGTACGCAAGAGAATTCATACTCGAGAATCGCGCCGGCGCGCCGATGTTGCTCTCGCGCCGCCGCATGACCGCCGAGCATCCTATAGAGGTGGTGGGAGAAAAGCTCAGGGCGATGATGCCCTGGATAAAGAAAAACAAGCTTGTCGACACAAGCAAGAACTGACCTTCTTGCTGTCGCGACGGCGCTTGAAGCCATGGACGTGAGGTATCCGCACCCCATCGTTGCCCGCGAAGGTTGGCCCTTCCTTGCGACTGCGCTCCTGGTTGCTGCCATGGCGAGCTGGCTAGGCGGCTGGTGGTCTCTTCCGTTCTGGCTTGTCGCGATATTCGTCCTGCAATTTTTTCGCGATCCGCCGCGCGCCGCACCAGGCGACGGTTACACTGTAGTTTCACCTGCGGACGGTCGGGTGGTTGCGGTGGGGCCGGCGCGCGACCCTTACCTCGAGCGCGATGCGATCAAGATCAGCGTATTCATGAATGTCTTCAACGTACACTCCAACCGCTCGCCGGTGGACGGCGAGGTCAAAAAGCTCTGGTACAATCCGGGGCGCTTCTTCAACGCGGCGCTCGACAAGGCCTCTTTGGAGAACGAGCGCAACGCGTTATGGCTGCGCACGTCGGCGGGCGCGGACATTACATGCGTGCAGATAGCGGGACTTATCGCGAGGCGCATTCTTTGCTATGTCAGGGAGGGCGACAGAATTGCTCGCGGGCAGCGCTTCGGCTTCATTCGCTTCGGCTCCCGCGTGGACGTCTATGTCCCCCAAGACGTCACGCTCAAGGCTGCGCTGGGAGACAAGGTCTATGCGACCAGCACCGTGATCGCCGTACTCCCTCATCATGGCTGACCTCGATTTCCGCAAGCCGCTGCTGAATACCGAGATCCGTCGTCGTGGTATCTACCTGCTGCCGAATCTTTTCACGACCGCCGCGCTGTTCGCCGGGTTCTACGCTATCGTGATGGCGATGAACCAGCGCTTCGACAATGCCGCTGTAGCGATCTTTATTGCGATGATTCTCGATACACTCGACGGGCGTGTGGCTCGATTGACGCGGACCCAGAGCGCGTTCGGCGCAGAATATGATTCGCTCTCCGACATGGTTTGCTTCGGTGCCGCCCCCGCGCTGATCATGTATGAATGGGCGTTGAAAGACCTGGGGCGCCCGGGCTGGATCGCTGCATTCGTCTATTGCGCCGGCGCTGCGCTGCGCCTGGCGCGCTTCAACACCAACATCGAGGTGGTGGACAAGCGTTTCTTTCAGGGGTTGCCGAGCCCCGCGGCGGCGGCATTGATTGCCGGATTTCTGTGGCTCGCCATCGACAACAAGATCCCCGTCGGCGAATACGGTATGCCTTGGGTGGCCGCGTGCCTGACTCTTTACACGGGGATTACCATGGTGAGCAACGTGCCCTTCTACAGCTTTAAAGACATCAATCTGCGCCGGTCGGTACCGTTCGCGGTGATCCTGTTGATCGTCCTCGGATTTGTTCTTGTCATTTCCGACCCGCCGATCGTGCTGTTTCTCCTGTTTGTGGCCTACGGGTTGTCGGGGTACGCGTACTGGCTGTGGAAGAAACGCCGGCCCAGGGAATCCGCCCGGTTGCAGTAGCCCGGGAAACCCGTTATATTGCGGCGCATGCAATTCCGCACCACTGCTCTCAGCCTCACCCTCGGCAGCCTGCTTCTGGCGGGTCTGCTGCTGCGCCTCGCGCGCACATAACCCCACTCCCAATTCGGCAATACCCAGTCGCGGCGCAAGCAGGCGCCGCCGATGCTTTCGCGATTTCATCCTGGAGCGGCACATGAAAGACAAATTGATCATTTTCGACACCACCATGCGCGACGGCGAGCAGAGCCCAGGCGCTTCGATGACCAAAGAGGAGAAACTTCGCATCGCGAGGCAACTGGAGCGCATGCGCGTGGATGTCATCGAGGCAGGGTTCGCCGCATCCAGTCCCGGCGATTTCGATGCGGTAAGGGCGGTCGCAGGCATCATCAAGGACAGTACGGTCTGTTCGCTCGCGCGGGCAAACGACCGCGACATCAGCCGGGCGGCCGAGGCAATCAAGCCTGCGAAACAGGGAAGGATCCACACGTTCATCGCGACGTCGCCGATTCATATGGAAAAGAAGTTGCGCATGACTCCTGAGCAGGTGCTGGCCGAGGCGGTCAGCGCGGTGCGTTTTGCGCGCAAGTTCACAGACGATGTCGAGTTTTCTCCAGAGGACGCGGGACGCTCGGAGGTCGATTTCCTCTGCCGTGTGCTCGAAGCGGTGATCAGAGAGGGCGCGAGCACCGTGAATATTCCCGACACGGTCGGCTACACCATGCCGGAACAATTCGGATCCCTGATCCGTCAATTGCGCGAGCGCGTCCCGAATTCCGACAAGGTGGTGTGGTCGGTGCACTGCCACAACGACCTGGGGCTTGCCGTCGCCAATTCTCTCGCCGCGGTGATGAACGGTGCGCGCCAGGTTGAGTGCACGGTCAACGGGCTCGGTGAGCGGGCCGGCAACGCTTCGCTCGAGGAAATCGTGATGGCGGTGCGTACGCGGCAGGATGTTTTTCCGTGCGACACGCGTCTCGACGCCACTCACATCGTCCCGGCAAGTCGCCTGGTCTCCGGGATTACTGGTTTTCCGGTGCAGCCGAACAAAGCGATAGTCGGCGCGAACGCTTTTGCGCACGAGGCGGGCATTCATCAGGACGGGGTGCTAAAGAGCCGCGAGACCTACGAGATCATGCGCGCGCAGGACGTCGGTTGGTCTGCGAACAAGTTGGTTCTGGGCAAGCATTCAGGGCGAAACGCGTTCAAACAGCGCATGAAGGAACTCGGCATCGAGCTCGAGTCCGACGACGCTTACAACAAAGCATTCCAGCGGTTCAAGGACCTTGCCGACAAGAAGCACGAAATCTTCGACGAGGACCTGCATGCCCTGGTTTCAGGCGGAGCTGACGCCGCAATGGCGGAACGTTGGCGGCTAGTGTCGATGCAGCAGGAGAGCGGAACCAGCAAGCGACCGCACGCGAAAATCGTCTTGTCCGAGGAAGGATCGGAGCGTCCCGCCGCCTCCGAGGGCGACGGGCCTGTGGATGCCACATTCAAGGCGATCGAAACCTTGGCGAAAAGCGGCGCGGAGCTGTTGCTCTATTCGGTCAATGCGGTTACGCAGGGCACCGAGTCTCAGGGCGAGGTGACGGTGCGCCTCGCCCGGGGCGGAAGGGTCGTCAACGGCGTAGGTGCGGATACCGATATCGTCGTCGCTTCGGCCAAAGCCTACGTCAATGCTCTCAACAAACTTCAGAGCAAGATGGAGCGGATCAACCCGCAAGTGTGAAAGGGCTTCGATGCCGGGCGGTGGCGCCTCGGTTTCCTCGACGCCGCGCGCGATCCATCGGGCCATCTCGCGCACCGAGCCGCTCATAGCGAGTCCGAGGGCGACTGATATTATAGGCACGTTCACCTCTCCAACTGGCGTACCCCATGCCCCAAGCGTTGCGACAACTGGGCCGCTTCCTCGTCCATGTGCTCAGGCGGTTCAATCAGGACCGCTGTTTCCAGATCGCCTCGAGTCTCACCTTTACGACGTTGCTTGCGCTGGTGCCGCTTGTCACCATCGCGCTGACACTGATATCTGCGTTTCCGTTTTTTTCAGGGTTCGGTGAACAAATTCATGCGTTTCTGCTCGCCAACATGCTTCCGGAGAAAGCAGGGATAGTGGTCACCGGCTACATCGAGCAGTTCTCCGGCCGCGCCGGCCGATTGACTGCCCTCGGGACCGTCGTGCTCGCCCTCACCGCCGTCTTGATGGTGTTTACGATAGAGCAGGCGTTCAATTCGATTTGGCGGATTTCGCGTGCGCGCCCTGTGGTACACCGCATCCTGATCTATTGGGCGACCCTTACGCTTGGACCCGTCCTGATAGGCGCGAGTCTGTCTATCACCTCGTATCTTGTAAGCACATCGCTGGGTTTCGCAGGGCAGATTCCGTTTGCGGGGACCGCCGTTCTCGGACTTGTGCCTTTTGTCCTCACCTGTGCAGCCTTCACGCTGCTCTACTACGTCGTGCCGAATCGAGCGGTCAGGCCGCGCCACGCTCTCCTCGGAGGCTTCATCGCGGGGATAGTGTTCGAGATCATGAAGCGAGGTTTCGCGCTCTACATTGCGAACTTTCCGACGTATACCCTCGTCTACGGGGCGTTCGCAGTGATCCCAATTTTTCTCCTGTGGATCTACTTTTCCTGGGTGGTGATCGTGCTCGGTGCGTTGATCGTTGCGCTGGCGCCCGATTTCGCCGTGTTGCGTGACGCCACCAAGCGCCCTTCCGGAGCCGACTTTGCCGAGCCGCTGGCCCTGCTCTTGGTCTTGGCACGCGCGCAGCGGGGCCCAGAGCTGCCTGGCTTGCGGCAAATCGCCGAGCGCGCATCGCTCACCGGTGATCGTGCCGAAGCGCTCCTCGAGCGCATGGCTGCGCGCGGCTGGGTAGCGCGGTCCTCAGGCGACCGTTACGGTCTGGTCTGCGATACCGAACGGCTCCTGGTGTCGGAGGTTTACCGAGAGTTTGTCCTGGATAGTGGCAACCTCATAGGCGCGGAGCGCGACGAAGCCTTGAGGGTGTTCTTGGGACGATTTGCCGTGCGAGCCGATGACGCCCTGAATCTGCCGCTCAGGCGCTTGCTCGAGAGTGAGGCCGCTTGAATCCGATAGAATCGCCCGGCCGAAAGCTGCCGATCCGACCCAAATGAAAACGATCCCGCGTGCCGAGCGCCTGATCCTGGCGTTGGATGTCGCCAGCGCCGAAGAAGCGAAATCTCTGGTGCAGCGCCTCGGAGACAGTGTGAATTTTTACAAGCTCGGCCTGGAGCTATTCATGGCCGACGGAGTCTTCGGGCTTATCGATTGGCTTTCACGCGAGAGGAAGAAGGTTTTCGTCGACCTGAAGTTCTTCGATATCCCTGAGACGGTTCGGGCTGCGGTGCGAGGGCTTCGCAAACGGAGTGTGACTTTCGCGACGGTGCACGGCAACCAGGCGATGCTCGAGGCGGCGGTAGAAGAGAAAGGGGACGTAAAAATTCTCGCGGTCACGGCGCTCACAAGTCTCGACCAGGGCGATCTCGACGACTTGGGATTTCAATGCGATATCCAGAGGCTCGTTCTCTCGCGTGCCCGGCGGGCGCTCGAAGCCGGCTGCGACGGAGTCGTTTCCTCGGGACTGGAGGCGCCGGCACTGAAACGAGAGCTCGGCGAGCGTTTGCTCATAGTAACTCCGGGAGTTCGCCCGGTGCACAATCGCCCAGCAGACGATCAAAAGCGCACCGTCGACGTGGCGCAGGCGTTCGCCAACGGTGCCGACTACATCGTGGTCGGCAGGCCGATCCGCCAGGCGCCGGACCCGCGTGCCGCAGCGCAAGCCATACAGGCGACGATTGAGAAAGTCTTTTCCTCCTGACACTCGGCAGAGACTTTCCGGGTCGGGCTACAAAACGAAGTAGGAGCGAGGGCAAGCCCTCCCTGGTAGCGCCACACACTGCGCCGGGCGCCGATCACCATGTTCGGGTACTCGGACTTTCCCAGAGAACCGTTATAACGAGCCAGCGCGTAAAACAGGTCGCCTTTCTCGAGGTTGAGGTAGTACTTAAGAATCACACACCCATAGCGCAGGTTGGTGCGCAGACTGAACAGGTTGTCGCCTTTGCGACCGACCAAGCCCACCCAGAAAGGCATGACCTGCATGTAACCTCGGGCACCCGAGCGCGAAACGGCATACTTGCGAAAACTGCTCTCGATCTGGATCAGTGCGAGCACGAGCTGGGGATCGAGCCCCGCGCGGATTGCTTCGAAGTGCAGTGTGCGCAGGAAATCTACCCGCGACTGAAAGTTCGGTATTCTCGTTTCCAGACGCTGTGACATTTCGGTGAGCCAGTCAACCGCTGCCTTGGAATTTGTAAAGGCATGAGGCGCCGGCTTGTCCGCGATCGACGCCTTCAGGCCTGCCCGTACCTCGGCCGCGAGGGGCTCGTAGATCTGAGCTCCTGCGACCACAAAGCCAGGAAACGCCATCCCGATCAGGGCGAAGCCGGCGTACCTCAACATCATCTCGGGCGCAGCGCTGCAAGGGGATCGCCGAGCGGGAACTTTCTCGGCTCCCTGTCCCGCCGGCCTTGATATTCGATCAACCCTTCCTTGAGGCCGCGCTCGCCGACAACGATGCGGTGAGGAAGGCCGATCAGCTCCATGTCGGTGAATATCACGCCGGGCCGCTCGTCGCGGTCGTCGAGCAACACCTCGAAGCCGGCTTCGGTCAGCACGCGGTAAATCGAGTCGGCGGCCTCACGGACCGCGGTGCTCTTTCCATAGCCAATCGGAACCAAGGCGACTTGGAACGGCGCGATCGGCTCCGGGAAGACGATCCCGCGCTCGTCGTGATTCTGCTCGATCGCCGCACCCACGATGCGGGTAATGCCGATCCCGTAGCAGCCCATCTCGAAGGGACGCGTGCTGCCTCCCTCGTCGAGGAACGTCGCCTTCATCGCTTCGGAATACTTGGTGCGCAGCTGGAAGATGTGACCGACCTCGATGCCGCGCTGGATTTCGAGGGTGCCCGTGCCGTCGGGACTGGGGTCGCCGTCGACGACGTTCCGGATATCGGCGACGAGCGCCGGCTCGGGCAGGTCGCGGCCGAAGTTGACGCCCGTCAAATGGAATCCAGCCTCATTCGCGCCACAAATGAAGTCGCTCATCTTTGCTACGGTCCAGTCCGCAACGATCACCACGTTGGAACGCCCCTTTACCGGCCCGATGTATCCGGCCCGACATCCCATGTGCTGTTCAATGTCCTGTTCTGAAGCGAACCGGAACTGGCCAATGGACTTCGAGGTTTTCATCTCATTCAGGGCGTGGTCGCCACGCAATAGCAATAGATGAAATGCCTCTCCTGCTTTCCTAATGACTGCAATTGCCTTTACAGAACGCTCCAACGGGACACCAAGAAGAGCTGTCACGTCTTCGCAAGTTTTTTTGCCTGGAGTAGGGACTTTTTTCATTTCTTCTTTTGGGATGGCACGTGGCGTTGTGGGCGCGACCGCCTCGGCCAGCTCGACGTTCGCCGCATAGTCCGACTGTGGGCAATAGGCGATGGCGTCCTCGCCCGAATCGGCGAGCACGTGGAACTCGTGCGAGCCTGTGCCGCCGATCGATCCGGGGTCGGCGGCGACCACGCGAAACTTCAACCCCAGGCGCGTGAAGATCCGCGTATAGGTGTCGTGCATGTTCCGGTATTCGCGCTGCAAGTCGGTCAGATCGGCGTGGAAGGAGTAGCCGTCTTTCATGGTGAACTCGCGCCCGCGCATGACACCGAAGCGCGGCCGGATTTCGTCACGAAACTTAGTCTGGATCTGATAGAAATGCACGGGTAGCTGCCGGTAGCTTCGGATCTCGCGCCGCGCGATGTCGGTGATCACTTCCTCGTGCGTAGGGCCGATGCAGAAATCGCGTTCATGACGGTCCCTTAGTCTCAGCAGCTCCGGCCCGTACTTCTGCCAGCGTCCCGACTCCTGCCACAGCTCGGCGGGCTGTACCGCCGGCATGAAGAGCTCAATCGCCCCGGCACGGTTCATTTCCTCGCGCACGATGGCCTCGACCTTGCGCACCACCCGAAGCCCGAGCGGCATCCAGGTGTAAATCCCGCCGGCGATTCTCCGGACCAGGCCTGCTCGGACCATCAGCTTGTGGCTGATAAGTTCCGCGTCGGCAGGGGCTTCCTTGAGCGTTGCAAGAAAAAATCGGGACGCGTGCATGTGGGGAGTAGTTAGACCGCGACATTCTACTTGAACTCGAATGCCACGCAGCCGCTACGCAGCCGCGCCTTCAAATCGCGCGTGATTTGTGAAAGAATGGGCGCGGATAGACTTTTTGCTGGATTGCGTATGCTCGATCGAGACGGCTATCGGCCGAACGTCGGCATCATTCTGTGCAACTGGCGCAGCGAGGTTTTCTGGGGCAAGCGCGTCAAGGAACACTCATGGCAGTTCCCGCAGGGCGGAATCAAGCTCGGGGAAGCGCCGGTGCAGGCGATGTACCGCGAACTGTGGGAGGAAGTGGGCCTGCTGCCTTCCCACGTCAAGATTCTTGGGCGTACGCGCAACTGGCTGCGTTACGAGGTGCCCGAGCAGTGGCTTAAGCGGGATTGGCGCGGCAACTACCGGGGACAGAAACAGATCTGGTACCTCTTACGGCTGGTCGGTCGCGACTGCGATGTCCACTTGCGGGCTTCGCAGAAACCGGAGTTCGACGCCTGGCGCTGGAATGACTATTGGGTGCCCCTGGACGCGGTGATCGATTTCAAGCGGGAGGTCTATCAGCAGGCGTTGACCGAGCTCGCCCGGTACCTGTTTCGCGGTCAGAATCGAAACTCTCTTCCGGCGGAAACCGCATAGCGGATTGTGGGCAACTCATCCAGGAAGCGGCAGCGCTCAGGCGACGGCCCGAGCAGTCGCGCTTGACAGTCAGTGCAAGATGAGATTAAATTCGGTCTATTCGTTAGAGTTGGTCTAAATTACGGAACACCACACGGAGGCATTCATGCAGCTCAAAGGCTCGAAGACCCATGGCAATCTCAAGGCGGCGTTCGCAGGTGAATCCCAGGCGAATCGCCGCTATCTCTATTTCGCAGCGAAGGCCGATGTTGAGGGTCAAAACGACGTCGCAGCGGTGTTTCGGTCGACGGCCGAGGGCGAAACCGGCCATGCGCACGGCCATCTCGAATACCTGGAGCAATGCGGCGATCCGGCGACCGATCTTCCGTTCGGCGGCACGCGCTTGAATCTCAAGGCTGCCATCGCCGGGGAAACACACGAATACACGGACATGTATCCCGGAATGGCGAAGGCCGCACGCCAGGAGGGTTTCTCCGAAATCGCCGACTGGTTCGAGACGCTCGCCAAGGCGGAGCGCTCGCACGCCAACCGCTTCCAGAAGGCGCTCGACGTCCTCACCGATTGAGAGTTAATCCGGACGCCATAGGCGCCGGATTAACTCCGCGAGTTGGAGTGGGCCATTTCGGCCCCTCAACTCGCGGTGTACTTACACCGTTTGTTCTCAAATGACCGTTCGCGAGGGAAACCTCGAAGCCCCGACCCGCCATCCAGTAGCTTGGCGCGAGCCGGAGTTTTTCGACGAGACGAAGCTCCTGGGCGAAATGGAACGAGTGTTCGATATCTGCCATGGGTGCCGGCGCTGCGTGAACCTTTGCACAGCGTTCCCAACGCTTTTCGATCTAGTGGATTCAAGCAAAACTCTGGAAATCGATGGCGTGGACAAGTCGCAGTACTGGAAAGTGGTGGACCAATGCTACCTGTGCGACATGTGCTACATGACCAAATGTCCCTATGTGCCGCCGCATCCCTGGAACGTCGATTTCCCGCACGTCATGCTTCGTGCGAAAGCGGTGAAATTCAAAAAAGGCGAGGTGCGCCTGCGCGATAGACTGCTTTCCTCTACCGATGCAGTCGGCAAGCTCGCCGCAATCCCCGTCGTGGCGTCCGTCGTGAACGCAGCCACCCGCAATCCCGCCGCGCGCGCTCTCATGGAAAAAGCGATCGGAGTGCACCGCGAACGCAAGTTGCCGCCCTACAGTCCCGGCACGTTCCGCAAACGCGCGGCCGCGAGCCGGACCCACCAAGCAAGGAACGGTGAGCGTACTCGTGGAAAGGTCGCGGTATTTTCGACCTGCTATGTAAACTACAACGAACCGGGCATCGGCAACGATCTGCTCGCGGTTCTCGACCATAACGAGATTCCCTTTGTGATCGCGGTTCAGGAGGCGTGTTGCGGCATGCCTAAGCTCGAGCTTGGCGATCTCGGAGGGGTCGAACGCCTCAAGGCAGCGAACATACCGCCGCTCGCCGGGCTTGCGCGCGAGGGCTACGCGATCCTCACCCCCGTGCCTTCGTGCACCCTGATGTTCAAGAACGAACTACCACTGCTGTTTCCCGAGGATGCGGAAGTGAAAGCCGTGAGCGAAGCGATGTTCGATCCGTTTGAATATTTCGTCTTGCGCAAGCGTGACGGGCTGCTCAAGACCGACTTCAAGGCCGCGCTCGGCAGGGTGTCGTATCACATCCCGTGTCATTCACGCGTGCAGAATATCGGGCAGAAGACCCGAGAAACGCTCCAACTCGTGCCCGGAACCACACTCAACACCGTGGAGCGCTGCTCGGGCCACGACGGGACATGGGGCGTCAAATCCGAGTATTACGAAAACTCGATGAAGATCGGCCGGCCGGTGTTTCGTCAGATGGCCGGAGGTGAACCAGATTACATCAGCTCCGATTGCCCGATTGCCGCCAGTCATATAGAGCAGGGCATGGGCGGGACCCGGGCGAAAAAAGCGCATCCCCTGTCGCTGCTTCGAATCGCCTACGGAATTTGAACCGCCTTAGGTGACGAAGGCCGCCATGCCTCGAATCGACCGCGCGAGCCTCATGACGCTTGAGGCTTACGCCCGCGAACGGCAGGGGTTTCGCACGAGAGTGATGGCTCACAAGAGAGACCGCACGGTCCAACTCGGCGACCATCTCACGCTCATCTTCGAGGATGAACTCACCATCCGTTACCAGGTGCAGGAAATGCTGCGCGCCGAACGGATATTCGAGGAAGAAGGCATCCAGGGGGAACTCGACACCTATAACCCGCTCGTTCCGGACGGCCGCAATCTCAAGGCGACCCTGATGCTCGAATACCCTGACCCGGGAGAACGCAGCAAGCGGCTCCGGGAGTTGATCGGCGTGGAGGATAAAGCATGGATCCAGGTGGAAGGGCACGAGCCGGTCTGGGCCATAGCCGACGAGGATCTCGATCGGGAGAACGAGCACAAGACCTCATCGGTACATTTTCTGCGCTTCGAATTTTCAGAGGACATGGCTCGGGCGTTTAAGAACGGTGCAGGTCTTGCGATGGGGGTCGACCATCCCGGCTACACGGCGAAGCTGGAAACGCCGTCGGCCGTGCGCAACGCCCTCATGAAAGACCTGTGGTGAAGCGCCGCATTCCCGCGGTGGTCTTGTTAGCATTGGCCGCATGCACTGTCCAGCCGCAGCAGGACGAATTCGACGGCAAACCCTGGGAAGTGCTGATGACGCAATTGCCGTCGTACCCGAAACCTGAGAATCTTCTTCGGGTCCATGTCAGCCCCACGACGGCTTTTGAGTTCTTCGTCGATGCAGCGTCCGTCAGCGTTGGTCAGGACGGAATCGTGCGATACGCGCTGATCGCGCGCAGTACAAGCGGGGCGGTCAATGTCAGTTACGAGGGCATCCGCTGCCAGCCTCTTGAGCGCAAGCTGTACGCCTTCGGCAGATCCGACAGCGCCTGGTCCCCGGCCCGAATTCCGCAATGGGTTCCCATAAGCCAGACCAATCCGCAGCATGCCGCGTTGGCGGAAGACTTCTTTTGTCCGGAGAGCAGGCGGGTACGCACCACCGAGGAGGCGGTGCAGGCGCTCAAGCGCGGAAATACTCCCGGTTTAGGCAGGTAAGCGCCCCAGAATCCCGCCCCGAGGAGGCCGGCCCGGGGCGCATGCCTTTTGGAAGGCGGGCCTACCTAAGCGAGTCAGCGCCGCTCGAATCAGAACAGCACCAGGTTATCGCGGTGGATGAGTTCCGGCTCATCGATGTAGCCGAGTATGGGCTCTATTTCGGTCGACGCTCGGCCGGCGATGCGGCGCGATTCCTGCGCGCTGTAGTTGACCAGGCCCCGCGCGATTTCAACACCCTCCGGTGAGATGCACGCGACTATCGCGCCGCGCTCGAATTCGCCCGCCACGCTCCTGACCCCGATCGGCAGAAGACTCTTGCCTCCGGAACGCAAAGCCTTGGCTGCCCCAGCGTCGATCTCGAGTCGTCCCGCGACCTGGAGGTGATCAGCGAGCCACTGCTTGCGGGCGGCAAGCGGTGTCGTCTGGACAGAAAGCAGAGTGCCTATGGCTTCTCCTGCGGCGAGCCTCACCAGGATGTCGTGCTCGTGCCCCGAGGCGATTACCGTTTGCGCCCCCGAACGAGCGGCTCGCTTGGCTGCGAGCACTTTGGTGAGCATGCCGCCCCTGGCGATGGCTGAACCGGTCCCTCCTGCGAGCTCTTCGAGTCGGGGCTCTCCCGCTTGCGCCTTTTGAATCAAAGTCGCCTGGGGATTGCGCTGGGGATCGTCCGTATAGAGACCTTTCTGGTCGGTGAGGATGATGAGGCAATCCGCTTCGACCAGGTTGGTCACCAAAGCGCCAAGTGTGTCGTTGTCGCCGAAACGGATTTCGTCGGTAACGACGGTGTCGTTCTCGTTGATCACGGGAATGATTCCTAGGCCGAGCAGCGTCAACAAAGTTGAACGGGCATTGAGGTAACGCTGCCGGTCAGCGAGATCGGCGTGCGTCAGGAGCACCTGCGCCGTGCGCAGGCCATGCTGCCGGAAGCACGATTCGTACACCTGCACCAAGCCCATCTGCCCAACCGCCGCGGCGGCTTGCAGTTTATGCATCGCGTGAGGACGTCGCGTCCAGCCCAGACGCTGCATTCCCTCGGCAATGGCGCCGCTGGAAACCAGGACGACGTCCTTGCCGGCCTTACGCAGTCTTGCGATTTGCTCCGCCCAACGCGCGATCGCGGTCGAGTCGAGCCCCGCCCCCCGATTGGTCACGAGCGCGCTTCCGACTTTGACGACGAAACGCCTTGCCTCATTCATGCCGTCGTTCCGGATTCCAGAAACTTCATCGCCGCGAAGCCGAGTTCCCGGCAACCCTCCCCGTTGAGCGCGGAGATGCAGAAGCTCGGGCCGCGCCAGCGCAGCCTGCGCACAATATCGGCGGCCGCGGCCTTGCGCTCCTCGGCGGGGAGCATATCCATTTTGTTCAATACGAGCCAGCGCGGCTTGCGGTACAGTGTGGTGTCGAATTTCTTAAGTTCCGCGACGATGGAGCGTGCGTCGCGCGCCGGGTCGGCGCCTGCTTCGAGAGGTGCCGCATCGACAATGTGCAGCAGCAACCGGGTGCGGGCCAGGTGCCTTAGAAACTGATGTCCCAGTCCCGCTCCCTCGGCGGCTCCCTCGATGAGTCCAGGAATGTCAGCGATCACGAAGCTGCGATCGACTCCGACTCGAACCACGCCGAGATGCGGATGCAAGGTCGTGAACGGGTAGTCGGCAACCTTGGGACGGGCAGCGGACACGGCGCGGATGAACGTGGATTTCCCGGCATTG
>Ga0137451_1000087_pt1 | contig 28313 bp, 35 predicted proteins | sample EasRivERMGT500_2_FD_102336 | JGI IMG/M metagenome (GOLD analysis project Ga0137451, IMG submission 102336) | Soil microbial communities from meander-bound floodplain in the East River, Colorado, USA - East River MetaG ERMGT500_2 | ecosystem: Environmental > Terrestrial > Soil > Floodplain ... | reverse complement strand
CCCGAGCGGCAACGCCGAGGCCGCCGGCTGGTTCGGCGAAGGCGCCTCGCACGTGCGCTCGGTGGCCCACGTGGCGCTGCGCGACAAGGAATGCTTCGGCATGCTCGCCCTGGGCAGCGAGGATGTGCTGCGCTTTTATCCGGAAATGGGCACACTCTACCTCCAGCGTCTGGGCGATGTGGCGGGCGCGGCCCTGCTGAGGTTGCTCTAGCGTCGTGAATCACTTGCCGCGGTCGGCGGAAATGACGCAACAGGACGACCCCCGCCGCAAGCTGCTTGACGGATTCCTCGATCAGCTCGCGCACCAGCGCAGGCTCAGCCCCGGGACGCAACGCAATTACCGGCGCGCCGTCGAGCTGCTCCTCACGCTGAACGAGGATGTGGACCTGGAAAAGCTCGACCCCCAGCACATCCGCCGCACCGTGTCGCAGTTGCACGCGCGGGGCATGTCGGGCCGGACGATCGCGTACCTGCTCTCGGGTTGGCGCGGTTTCTTCCAGTGGCTCGTCAAGCACCAAGGTTTTCTCCACAACCCTTGTATCGGCCTGCGGGCGCCGAAAAGCCCGAAGGCGCTCCCCAAGGCGCTCTCGCCCGATCTCATGGCGCGGCTCTTGGAGGGTCCGGCGAGCGGACCGGCGCAACTGCGCGACAAGGCCATGTTCGAATTGTTCTACTCCTCGGGACTGCGGCTTGCCGAGCTGGTGAGCCTCGATCTCCCCGACGGCGAAAGCATGCCTGGGCAGGCCGAGGTCACCGTGACGGGCAAGGGGGCGAAGACGCGCACCGTGCCGGTGGGAAGCAAGGCCCGCGCCGCAGTCACCGCCTGGCTCGCCGAGCGCGCCGGGCTCGCAGGGCCCGCGGAAACCGCGCTCTTCGTCGGCGCGCGCGGCCGGCGAATCAGCCCGAGCTCGGTACGCTACGCGCTGTCCCAATGCGCGCAACGCTCAGGTATCGCGCAGCACGTCCATCCGCACATGCTGCGGCACTCCTTTGCCACGCACCTGCTGCAGTCTTCGGGGGACCTGCGGGCGGTTCAGGAGTTGCTCGGGCACTCGAGCATCTCGACGACTCAGGTGTATACCCACTTGGACTTCCAGCATCTCGCAAAAGCGTACGACGCGGCTCATCCAAGGGCGAAGAAGAAAACACCGGTCCCGGCGAAGAAGCAGTGAGCGAGGCGCCTCCATCGACGACCCCGGGGACACGGGAGCTGTTCCTCAGATTCACGCAAGTCGCGGTCTCTGGATTCGGCGGCGTCGGGCCCTGGGCGCAAAGGATGCTGGTCGAAGAGCGCCGCTGGCTCAGTGCCGAGGAATTCACCGACATGATGAGTCTGTGCCAGTTTCTGCCTGGTCCCAACATCGTCAATGTCGCCGTTTGTGTCGGCGCGCGCTTTCACGGCGTCCGCGGAGCCTTGGCCGCGTTCGCCGGTTTGATGGCCGCGCCGTTCGCGATCGTTCTTGGGCTAGGCGTGCTCTACACGCAGTACGGCGATCTCCCCGAAGTCGCTTCGGCGTTTCGCGGGATTTCGGCGGCGGCCGCGGGATTTATTGTCGCCATGGGACTCAAGATGGCGGCGAGCAGGCGGCTGCGCTCGGCGATGGCGGTATTCGCGGTGATCACCTTCATCAGCATCGCTCTCGTTCGTCTGCCGCTTGGCGTTTTTCTCCTTGTTGCGGCGCCGGCGAGCGTGGCTGTGGCGTTTTGGAGGAGAAAGTGAACGACGCAGTCCTCGCGGATCTCGCCCTCGATTTTTCCTTCCTGTCGCTGCTTGCAGTCGGCGGAGTCATCACCGTGCTCCCCGAGATGCACCGCAGCGTCGTCGAAGTCCACGGCTGGATGAGCGGCGCGGAGTTTGCCGACCTGTTCGCGCTCGCGCAGGTTTCTCCCGGCCCCAACATTCTGGTCGTGAGCCTCATCGGTTGGAAAGTCGCGGGCCTTCCCGGGGCAGCCGTGGCGACCGCGGCGGTCTGCGTGCCTTCGAGCGTGCTGGCGTTCGCCGTCTCGAAAATCTGGCAACGCTTTCGCGACGCGCGCTGGCGTTTGGCCATCGAGGACGGCCTCGTCCCGGTGACGGTCGGATTGATGTTTGCGGGCGGCTACCTCATCACGCTTTCCGCCGACGACTCGGTTATGGGTTTCGCAGTCACCGCGGTGACCGCGGCCGTCGTCTTGACGACGAGGATCCATCCGCTCTGGCTGTTTGGCGCCGCCGGGCTGCTCGGCCTCGCAGGCTGGGTTTGAAGAAGTTCGGCTTCGCTCGTGAGCGGTGCACCCAAACTCATCCTGAAAGCCGGCCGCGAGCGATCGCTTCTCCGGCGCCACCCTTGGGTCTTCTCCGGCGCGGTCGGCAAGGTCCACGGCTCTCCACAGAGCGGCGATACGGTGGAGGTGCACTCTGCGGACGGCCGATTTCTCGCCTGGGCGGCGTACAGCCCCGTCTCGCAGATCCGGGCCCGCGTCTGGAGCTTCGAGGAAGCCGAAGTACCCGGCCCGGATCTGTTCGAGAAGAAGATCGAAGCGGCGCTCGCGCTCAGGAGCACCGTGGTCCCCCCCGAGACGACCGACGCGCTGCGGCTCGTCCACGGGGAATCGGACGGTCTGCCCGGCTTTGTGGCCGACCGCTATGCCGACACCCTGGCATTGCAAATCCTCTCGGCGGGGTGCGAGCGATGGCGCGACACGCTCATTGAAATTCTGCGCGAGACGAGCGGTTGCGAAAGGCTCTACGAGCGCTCGAACGCGGAAACGCGCAAGCTCGAGGGCCTCGCCCCGACCGCCGGGCCGCTCCTGGACTCCGCGGCTGACGGCCCGGTTCGAATCGTCGAGCACGGGATCAAATATGAAGTCGAAGTCGCAGCGGGACAGAAAACAGGGTTCTATCTCGACCAGCGCGACAACCGCCGGCGCGCAGGGTCACTCGCCGGCGGGCGGGAGGTGCTCGATTGTTTCTGCTACACGGGCGGTTTCTCGCTTTCGGCGCTTGCCGGAGGCGCGCGTTCCGTCCTGGCTATCGACAGTTCGGCGCCTGCGCTCGCCTCGGCAAAACGTAACTTCGCCCTCAACGGGTTCGAGACGGACCGCGCGGAGTGGCTCGAAGCCGACGTGTTCGGGGCCTTGCGCGCGTTGCGGCGCGAGGGCAGGCAATTCGACTTCATCGTGCTCGACCCTCCCAAGTTCGCGCCGACCCCCAAGGATGCCGCACGCGCGGCGCGCGGGTACAAAGACATCAACCTGAACGCGCTCAAGCTCCTGCGGCCCGGAGGGCTGCTTGCGACCTTTTCCTGCTCGGGCGGCATATCGCCCGAACTGTTCCAGAAGATCCTCGCCGGCGCCGCCGCGGACGCGGGCGTCCCGTTGCGCCTGCGCGAGCGCTATGGCGCCGCGCCGGACCACCCGGTGCGGATCGAGTTCCCGGAGGGCGAGTACCTGAAGGGGCTGCTGCTGGAACGGTGTTAAGAACCGGGTTACAAAATGAGGGGACCTAGGAGGGAAAGGAAGGGCCCCTCCCCCTCCTTAGCCCCTCATACTTCCCTAAGTTTGAGTCCGTTCCAACGAATTCTGAAACGGACTCTAAGCGGTTGCGTTGTAATGCCGGGCGTGCTGTAATTCGCCCTCATTTTTTGAGGCCGGTGTCCCGTGCACGCTTCGCGGTAGGCCCCTGCAATGAAAACAGCACAGGAAAACATGGTTCCGGTGACCATCCTCACCGGTTTCTTGGGAAGTGGCAAGACGACGCTCATCAACCGCGTCCTCAAGGAGCAGCACGGTCACCGCATCGCCGTGATCGAGAACGAGTTTGGCGAGGCGGGCGTGGACAACGACATCCTGCTCAACGAAACCGGCGAGCAGATCATCGAGATGAACAACGGCTGCGTGTGCTGCACCGTGCGCGGCGATCTCATCCGCATCCTCGGCGAACTCAGGGAGCGCCGCGACTCGGGCAAGCTCAAGTTCGACCGCGTCATCATCGAGACGACCGGAATGGCGGACCCGGGGCCGGTCGCGCAGAGTTTCTTCATCGACGAGAAAATCGGCAACTATTATCTGTTGGACAGCGTGATCACGATGGTGGATGCCAAGCACGCGGCAAAACAGCTCGACGAGTTCCGCGAGGCTCAGGAGCAGGTCGGCTTCGCCGACCGCATTCTCATGTCGAAGACCGATCTGGTCTCCGAAGGCGACCAGGATACGCTGAGAAAGCGCCTCGCGAAAATGAACCCGCGCGCGCCGATCAAGAAAGCGCATTTCGGCAACACGCCGATCGAGGACATTCTCGATATTCGCGGCTTCAACCTGAACGCGACTCTGGAGCTCGACCCCGATTTCCTCGATGACGGCGAACACGAGCACGACGAGCATGTCAGATCGTTTGTGTTTCGCTCGGGAAAACCGTTCGATTCCGTCAAGCTCGAGGAATTCCTGTCCGGAGTCGTCCAAATCTACGGGCCGGACATGCTGCGGTATAAAGGAGTGCTGCACATGAAAGGCAACACGCATCGAGTCGTGTTTCAGGGCGTGCACATGCTGATGGGCGGAGACCTCGGCCGTCCCTGGGGGAAGGACGAAAAGCGCTCGAGCACCATGGTTTTCATCGGGAAAAATCTGCCTCAAGATCTTTTCATTAAGGGGTTGGAACAATGTTTGGTGTAAAAGCAGTAAAAAAACCTGCGGCAAAACCGGTCAAGACGGCCGAGGAAAAGCCGGCGAAGAAAAACGGTTTGAGTGAGGCTGAGTTGTTGCGCGCGCCTGCGTCGCAGTACATGAGCGCCGAGCAGCTCGCGTTCTTCCGTGCGCGCTTGCTCGAGACACAAAAGGAAATGCTGGAGAAGGCAAGCCGTACCTCCGAGCATCTGCGCGAGCACGAGCTCGAGCCGGATCCGACCGACCAGGCGACGATCGAGGAGGAATACGCCCTGGAGCTGCGCGCGCGCGAGCGGGAGCGAAAGCTCCTGAAGAAAATCGACGAGGCGCTGCGCCGCATCGACGAGGGCAATTACGGCTATTGCGAGGAGACGGGCGAGGCGATCGGGATTCCGCGGCTGCTTGCGCGGCCAACCGCCACGCTTACCATAGAAGCGCAGGCGCGACGCGAGCAGAAGCAGAAGCTCTACGGGGAATAGGCGGGGCCCGAACTGCGCGGTCTGCGTCGAATCCCGGTTTGTTCCGGTCGGTTTCCGCGGTCGGTTTGGTGGAGTACACTACGCCCGACCTGGACGTGACATGAATCGCGCTCTGCGCCATCTTCTTATCGCCGCCGCGCTGGCGTTTACCCAGCAGGCTGCGCAATTGCACGCGCTGTCGCACCTCAAGTACGATCTGGTCAAGGCCGAGCGCGGCGGCAAGTTCGTTCCGCCGCTCAATCACCCGGTCGAGCAATGCATCGCGTTTCATGCGGCCGACAGCGCGCTGCCGACCCTTGCGCTTGTAGTCGACCCGCACCGGGTTGCGTTGCCGGCCGTAGCGCTGGCCGCTCTTCCCCTTCCGTTCCCGCCGCGGATCGAGTTCGATTCGCGCGCGCCGCCCGTCCTTTCCTGATTCCGCATCGGCAGGGCCTGCCTCCCGCGAGGAGGCGGCTGTTTCGGTGATCGCGCTCATCGCGCGCTCGCCAGTGCGAGTCACGGAGAGGACAGATGAAAAGAGTAGAGGTAATGGCGCTCGCCGTCGCAGCGGCGCTCAGTCTCGCCCGCCCGGCGGCGGGTCAGGTGCAAACTCAGACAGGCGGGCCTAGGGGGGAAAACGCCTTCAATCCCGGCATTTCCCTGATCCTGAACGGAATCTACGCCAACCTTTCGCAGGACCCCGCCGGGTTCAAGATCAACGGTTTCGTGCCCACCCTCGGCGAAGTGGGCCCGCCCAACCGGGGCCTGAGCCTCGGCGAATCTGAACTCACCTTCTCCGGGAACATCGACCCCCACTTCCGCGGCACCGCGATCGTGGCGTTGACCCCCGAGAACACCGCCGAGATCGAAGAAGCGTACGTGCAGACTCTCGGGCTCTCCTACGGCCTGATCGCCAAAGCGGGCCGCTTCTTTTCCGGAGTGGGCTACCTCAACGAAATCCACGCCCACGCCTGGGACTTCACCGACGCGCCGCTCGCCAACAAGGTATTCCTGGGTGGCCAGTTGGGTGATGACGGCATACAACTGAAATGGGTAGCGCCAGCCGACCTCTATTTGGACATCGGTGTCGAGGCCGGGCGCGGGCGCCAGTTCCCCAGCGGCCCGGACGGAGGACGCAACAAGAACGGCTCCGGCTCGGGCAATTTCTTCACCCACGTCGGCGGCGACCTCGGAACCAGCATCGCCTGGCAAGCAGGGCTGTCGTATCTTTCGACCTCTCCCCAGGACCGGACCTATGACGACGCCGACTCGACCGGAGCGACTGTCACCAACGGCTTCAGCGGCCGGAGCCGCCTGTGGGTGCTTTCGGGAGTCCTGAAATGGGCACCGAACCAAAACCCGACTTACACCAACTTCAAGCTGCAGGGCGAATTCTTCCGGCGCAAAGAGGGCGGCACCCTTGCGTTTGATACCGCGACCACGGCGCAGCCCGGGGACTACTCATCGCGGCAGTCGGGATTGTACTTGCAAGGCGTGTATCAATTCATGCCGCAGTGGCGAGTGGGCTATCGCTACGACAGGTTGGACGCGGGCACGACCGCAATCGGCCTGGTGGACTCGGGCGCGCTCACCACGGTCGATTTTCCGATCCTTGCGGCATACAACCCGACGCGCAACACGCTGATGGTCGACTGGAGTGGGAGCGAGTTCAGCCGCATCCGGCTGCAGCTCGCGCAAGACAAATCGCGTTCCGACGTGACCGACAAGCAGGTGTTCGTGCAATACATCATGAGCCTGGGTGCGCACGGCGCCCACAAATTCTGAGGAAACGAACATGAGAGCCATTGTGAAACTTGTTACTGCATTAGGTTTCGCATCCCTCGCACTGCCTTCAGCGGCCGCGATCGCCATCTTCGCCTGCGAGCCCGAGTGGGGCGCGCTCGCACAGGAACTCGCCGGGGACAACGCCTCGATCTACTCCGCGACTACCGCGCTGCAGGACCCGCACCGGATCGAGGCGCGGCCGAGCCTGATCGCGCGCGTCCGGTCCGCCGATCTGCTGGTTTGCACCGGAGCAGAGCTGGAAATCGGCTGGCTGCCGCTGCTGCTTACGCAAAGCGGAAACAGCAAGATCCAGCTTGGCGCACCGGGTTACTTTGAGGCATCCCAGTTCCTGGCGAAGCTCGAGATCCCGAGAGTCCTCGATCGCTCGTTAGGGGATGTTCACGCCTCGGGCAATCCGCATGTTCATCTGGACCCGCGCAACATCGCCAAGGTCGCAGACGCGCTCGCCGAACGACTCGTTCAGCTCGATCCAGGGAACGCTGATGCCTACAAGGCGCGCGCGAATTCCTTTCGCGAGCGCTGGCGTGCCGCGACGTCGCGCTGGGAAAAGGAAGCCGCTCGGCTCAAGGGCGTTCCGGTGGTCGTGTACCATAAGGACATGTCGTATTTCATCAACTGGGCGGGAATGCGCGAAGCGGGAAGCCTCGAACCGAAGCCCGGTCTTCCTGCGACGCCTACGCATCTGGCGGATTTGGTGGAGAGAATGAAGCGCGAGCCCGCGAAAGCCGTCATCTATTCCGCCTACAACAGCCCGAGAGCCGCGGAATTCCTTTCCGAGCGCGCCAAGATTCCGTCGTTGATGCTGCCTTACACGGTCGGCGGAACGGACAGGGCGAAGGATCTGTTCGGGCTCTTCGACGACATGATCGGCCGATTGCTCGCTGCGGTGAAATGAATCTCGACGCGGCGAGCTTCGGCATCCTGTGGCCCGCGTTCATCGCGGGCTTGCTGGTGACGGCAAGCCACGTGCCGCTCGGAATGCAGGTGCTCGCTCGCGGCATCGTTTTCATCGACCTTGCCGTGGCACAGGTCGCTGGGATCGGCGTGATCCTTGCCGATTATCTGGGCTGGGAACCTTCCGGAGCCGCAGTGCAGATTGCCGCTTTGTCGGCGGCGCTCGCCTGCGCAATGCTGCTGACCTGGACCGAGCGCCGCTGGCCCGAGGTCCAGGAGGCGATCATCGGCGTCGTGTTCGTCCTCGGTTCGAGCGCGGCGATCCTGCTGCTCGCCCACAACCCGCGCGGTGGCGAACATCTCAAGGACCTCCTAGTCGGGCAGATCCTGTGGGTGAACGCCGCCCACCTCCCGATCTACGCGATGATCTACGCGGTGGTTCTTGCCCTGTGGTTTTGGCTCGGCGAACGCTTGGGTCGAATTGGTTTTTACGTCTTGTTCGGTTGCGCCGTAACGGTGTCGGTGCAGTTGGTCGGACTGTACCTGGTGTTCGCGAGCTTGGTTGTTCCGGCGCTTACGACCTACTACGCCAAGAGCCACCGCACTCTCAGGGCCTACTCCGTAGGCGTGCTCGGTTACGCGGTCGGCTTGCTGGCGTCGTTGTGGCTCGACCTTCCTTCGGGCGCGATGATCGTGTGCGTTATGGTCGCCGCCGGTCTGGCCATCGCCTACCTCGGGCGCGGCGCCCGTCTGGTTTTTCATCGCAAGGCCTAGAGATCAACCAGCGGGAACTCGCGCTGTGCGTTGCGCGGTATCGCGCAAAGTGATACAAGGAAGCGCGCATCCGCACTTGCTGCGACCATAAGGAAAAACGGATCGTTTTCCGTGGCCTTCTCAATATTCGGAAAATCCATCGGCTTCTCCAGAAAGACCGAGAGCAAGGCGGTCACGAAAGGGACGCCGGCCGTTGCTGCACCCGTGGTTCCGAAGGGTGACCTGGATTTCAGCGTACTCGGCCCATCGCCTGCTTCGAAAGTACCGGGAGCATCCGCCGCACGGGTTCCCGAACCGAAGGCCGCCGCGCCGAGCGCCGCCGCAGCGCCCGTCACCGCCGCCTCCGAACGCGCCGCCTCGATCATCGAGGATACCGTGATCCTTTTCGCAAACGGACAAGTCGAGCAGGCGCTCTCGATGCTCTTGCGCTCGGTGCGCGAAGAGAGTCTTGGGGAGCTGGCTTTGCAGGGGTGGCTGATGCTGTTCGATCTTTACCAGCACTTGGGCATGGCTGCCGAGTTCGAAGTGCTCGCCCTGAAATTCTCCGTCAGGTTCGAGCGGTCGCCGCCGCCGTGGCTCGAAGCTCGAGAGCATCGCGACGCCGCGCTCGACCCGATGGACATCGGCAGTTTCGCGCTGAGCGGGGTGCTCTCAAAGGCGAGTGCCCCCGAGCTGGAGAAACTGATGAGCACCGCCGCCGCGCGGCACGCGGTGCGCGTGGAGTGCGGCAAATTGGAGGGTCTCGACGGGCCGGGCTGCGGACTGCTTCGCGACGCCTTTCTTTCCCTTCGAGGCAGCGGCAAGAAGGTGCTGCTTTCGGAAGAGGCTCAGATCCTGCGCTTGCTCGAGCACGTCTGCCGGCCGAAGCGGATCGAAACCGACAGGGCCGTCTGGGCGCTGCTCTTTGAAATCTACCGGATTCTCGATTTCAAGGACAAGTTCGAGGAAGCGGCGGTCAATTATGCGGTTACCTTCGAGGTCTCCCCGCCTTCCTGGGAGTCGAAGCCGACGGCAGAGGCAAAGCGCGCGGTGTTTGCGCGTCCGATCGAGGCGGCCGATGCGGCCCTTGCCTTCTCGAGAGAGCTTACCGGTGCGAGCGATGCGCTCGCAAAGCAGTTGCGGGACTGGGCTGCGGCAAACAATATGCTGGTCATCGATATTTCGCAGGTAAGGCGTGTTGACTTCGTCACCGCCGGCCTCATATTCAAGGTGCTGTCCAAGTTGAGGAAGGACGGCACGACGATCCAGATCCGGGGCGCGAGTGAGCTGATCCACGCGTTGTTTCGCATAATGGGAATCGACAAGGTCGCTCGCATCATCCCGCGCAAGTAGGTGGCCGGCGGGCCGCCGCACTCTTTGCAGGAAACGACATGGAACAGTTTCACGGAACCACCATCGTATCGGCGCGCCGCGACGGAAAGGTCGCCCTCGGCGGCGACGGCCAGGTCACGCTCGGCAACGTCGTCGTGAAGGCCAGCGCGCGCAAGGTGCGGCGCCTGTACCACGACCGCATCATTGCCGGCTTCGCCGGTGGAACGGCGGACGCCTTCACGCTCTTCGAGCGCTTCGAGGCGAAGCTCGACAAGCACCAGGGAAACCTGCTGCGCTCGGCCGTGGAACTCGCCAAGGACTGGCGCACCGACCGGGTGTTGCGACGCCTGGAAGCGATGCTTGCGGTTGCAGACCGGGAGACCTCGCTCATCATCACCGGATTGGGCGACGTCATCGAACCGGAGCTCGGATTGCTGGCGATCGGCTCGGGCGGCCCCTACGCGCAGGCGGCGGCGCGCGCCCTCCTCGAGAACACCGAGCTCGACGCGGAGAATATCGTTCGCAAGTCGCTTGCGATTGCCGCCGAGCTCTGTATCTATACCAATCACCAAATCGTCGTTGAAACGTTGGAATAGAGGGGCCAGGGACCCTAGCATCCATGTCTTCCATGACTCCCCAGGAAATCGTTCACGAGCTGGACAAGCACATCATCGGCCAGACGCGCGCGAAGCGCGCCGTCGCGATCGCCCTTAGAAACCGCTGGCGCCGGCAGCAGGTGAGCGAGCCACTGCGGCAGGAGATCACCCCCAAGAACATCTTGATGATCGGCCCCACCGGCGTAGGCAAGACCGAGATTTCGCGGCGCCTCGCGCGGCTCGCGGATGCGCCTTTCATCAAGGTCGAAGCGACTAAATTTACCGAAGTCGGCTACGTGGGGCGCGATGTCGATACGATCGTCCGGGATCTCGTCGAAATCGCGATCAAGGACACGCGCGAGGCGGCCGTGAAGAAAGTGCGTCGCCGTGCCGAGGACGCCGCCGAGGAGCGCGTGCTCGATATCCTCTTGCCGCAGGCCCGCGGCGCCGAAGCCCTAGGTACGGGCGGCGCCGACCTTGGCGCAAAATCCGGAGGCGGTGAGGAGTCGGCCACCCGGCAGAAGTTCCGCAAGAAACTGCGCGAGGGCGAACTCGATGAAAGGGAGATCGAACTCGAGGTGTCGGCCCCGCAGGCGCACATGGAGATATTCGCCCCGCCCGGAATGGAAGAACTGACGCAGCAGATCCAGGGCATGTTCCAGAACCTCGGCGGGGGCAGGAGAAAGCTGCGCCGGATGAAGGTCCGCGATGCCATGAGGATGCTCACCGACGAAGAGGCGGCGCGCCTGGTGAACGACGAGGACCTGCGCGCGAAGGCTCTCGCCAATGTCGAGCAAAACGGCATCGTTTTCCTCGACGAGATCGACAAGATCACGAGCCGCGGAGAGACGGTCGGCCCCGACGTTTCGCGCCAAGGCGTGCAGCGGGACCTGCTGCCTCTGGTGGAGGGCACTACCGTCTCGACCAAGTACGGGATCGTCAAAACCGACCATGTCCTTTTTATCGCGAGCGGCGCGTTTCATTTTTCCAAGCCCTCGGACCTGATTCCCGAGCTCCAGGGGCGCTTTCCCATTCGCGTCGAGCTCGATTCGCTTTCGGTGGAGGATTTCGAGAGGATCCTCACGGCAACCGATGCCTGCCTCACCCGCCAATATCAGGCGCTGCTCGCGACAGAGGAGGTCGAAATCACGTTCTTGCCGGATGGGATCCGGCGCCTGGCGGAGATCGCCTGGTCGGTGAACGAAAAGACCGAGAACATCGGCGCGCGCCGCTTGTATACAGTGATGGAAAGGCTGCTCGAGGAAATCTCCTTCGACGCGGGCAAGCGCGGCAAGGAAAGCGTCAGGGTCGATGCCGCTTTCGTCGACGCGAAGCTCAAAGAACTCTCGCAGAGCGAGGACCTCGCGCGCTACGTGCTGTAGCGGCGTGCAGGCAAGGACAACAATGAGAACGATCCTCTGTGTGGTGTTGCTTGCCGCCGCGGCAGCGGCGCAGGGGCAGGTCGAGGCGCGAGCCGCCTGGGCGCGCGCGACGGTGCGGGGTCAGACCACGGCCGGGGCCTACATGCAGCTCACCAGCAGCGAGCGCGCAAGCCTGGTCGGTGTTGAGAGCCCGGCCGCCTCCGGCGCCGAAGTCCACGAGACAAGGATGGAAGGCAAGGTAATGCGCATGCGCGCCCTATCGAGGCTTGAGCTTCTCCCCGGCAAGACCGTCGAGCTCAAGCCCGGCGGCTATCACATCATGCTCCTGGAACTGAAACGGCCGCTGAAGAAGGGCGAAGTCGTCCCCATCCGACTCAAGCTCGAAATGAAGGACAAGTCAGTCAGGACGCTCGAGGTCAGGGCCGAGGTCCGCGAGGCGACCGCGGCGGGACTACACAACCACTAGTGCGCGTTTCCCCGATCGGCGCGATTCATTTCCAGTAGTACCTCAAGGCATCGGGGACAGAAGCAGGCCGCGCCTGGCTTGGGTGCGGGGAGCGCGGGAAATTCCGCGCACCAGCAGTTTTGGCGGCCTGCCTGCATTCCGCATTCGAATGCACCGCCGCAACGCGGGCACCGGCTCTCCTGCAGGGTCTCCCTCGAAAGAGAGTCCGGTCTAACCGGCCTGTTGGTCATCCGGGCCAGGATAGCTTTCCAGCGCACGCCGCAGGAACCGCACATGCCGGGTCAAGCGCGTGCAGGCATCGCAGACGAACAAGTGCAGGCGTAGCGCAATTCTCTCGCCCAAAGACAAGCGACGATCCATCCCTTGCGAGATCAACCGGCTTGCTTCCCTGCAGGAAAGGCGGATCGCCATTTGGATTACGTCTCCCTCACCCAGCGTCGGCGGCGCCGGTCAGGAACCAGGTCCGTTCCAGACACGCGCGCAAGTTCATCCGAGCGCGATACAGCATGACCCAGCAGTTGGACGGAGTAATCCGGAGTTCCTTACAGATTTCTTCGGTCTCCAGCCCCAGCAGCTCGCGCATCATGAACGCGCTCGCGGTGTTCTTGGGCAGGGTTTGAAGGCAGCGCTCGAGCGCCTCGAAAAATCGGCTCTGTTCCAGCGCCCTTTCCGGGCTGGCCCATTCGCCGGGCGGTTCCATGAAATGACCGTCTCTCTCGAATAAGACATCGACGTCCTCGGTTCCGGCGTCGCCTGAGCTCAGGTCGGTCGCGCGCTCGCGGGCGGTCTTTCGGATGCTGTCGACGATCTTGTGCTTGAGGATTCCGATCAGCCAAGTCCGAACTGAGGATTGCCCAGCGAACCGCTCCGCACCCTGAATGGCGGCGAGAAGCACCTCCTGCACTGCGTCCTCCGCGGCGCTGGGGTCGCGGAGCTGAAGGAGCGCGAACCGCATCAAGTAGGGGCGGTGGCGCTCCAATTCAAGCGGATTGGATGCGGAAGCTGGAATGGCCATCGAAGCGCCGAGAAACAGTGCTCCCAATCTAGCTTCTTAGCTTGAGTGTCGCAAGCGCTCTTGAAATCAGCGATCCCTCCCCCATCTTTCCGGCATACGGGCGCAGTGCCCGGACTGAATTGAAGGAGACAGCCATGACAAACATTACCCGTTACGATCCGTTTGGCGATCTGTTTGACGACGTATTAAGAGGCTTCGTCGTCGGGCCGGTCGGGCTTGAGGCGGTAAATCCCGTGCGCCGCATGAAGGTCGATGTTGCGGAACAGAACGGCGACTACAAAGTTCTCGCCGAACTGCCGGGAGTAAGGAAGGAAGACATCAAGGTCAACATCGACGGCGACCAGGTGTCGATCGTTGCCGAGTCGCGCGCCGAGCGTGATGAGAAGGACGGCGAGCGCGTGCTCCATAGCGAACGCTACTTCGGCAAGGTGTCGCGCGCGTTCCGGCTGAGTCAGGAGATCGACGAAGCCCGCGCCAGCGCGAAGTACTCGGACGGCGTGCTCGAGCTGACGCTGCCGAAGAAGGCGACGGCCGCAGCGAAGCAGCTTACGATCCAGTAAAGGTTAAATCCGGACGGCCGCAGGCCGCCGGTTTAACTCCGCGGGTCGGAACGGACGCTTCGCGCCGTTCAACCCGCGGAAGCATCAATGAGGAGAGGCGGCCCGTTGGCCGCCTTTTCTTTTTTCCCCTTCGCGCGGGTACAATCGGCGCTCAAGATGCGCACGCCGATGAGCGATCCCGCCCTCACCCCGGTTCACAAGGCCAAGGTTCTCGCCGAAGCGCTGCCTTACATCCGGCGCTTTCACGGAAAGACCATCGTCGTGAAGTACGGCGGCAATGCGATGACCGACGACAGACTCAAGCGCAGCTTTGCTCACGATGTGGTGCTGCTGAAGCTCGTTGGAATGAACCCGGTGATCGTGCACGGTGGCGGTCCGCAGATCGAGAAGCAGCTGGCGCGGCTGGGCAAGAAGGGCGAATTCGTCCAGGGTATGCGGGTCACCGACGCCGAGACTATGGACGTGGTCGAGATGGTGCTGGGCGGCCAGGTCAACAAGGAAGTGGTGACGCTCATTAACCAGGCGGGCGGCAAGGCGGTCGGCCTCACCGGACAGGACGGCGCCTTTATCCGCGCCAGGAAAATGCTTCTTTCCGACAAACACAACGGCGGTGAAAAGATCGACATCGGTCAGGTCGGCGAAATCGCCTCGATCGACCCGAAAGTGATCCGGGCGCTCGAGGAAGGCGGTTTTATCCCGGTCGTGGCGCCCATCGGCGTGGGCGAAGACGGCCAGTCCTACAACATCAACGCCGATCTTGTCGCGGGCAAGCTTGCCGAAGTGCTGCGGGCGGAGAAGCTCGTCGTGCTCACCAACACCCCGGGCGTGCTCGACAGGAACAACAAGCTGCTCACGGGTCTGACTCCGAAAAAAATCGACTCGCTGGTTGCCGACGGGACGCTCTCAGGAGGCATGCTGCCCAAGATCAGTTCGGCCCTCGATGCTGCGAAAAACGGCGTGAAAAGCGTGCACATTATCGACGGCCGGGTCGAGCATGCGCTGCTTCTTGAAATCCTGACCGACGAGGGCGTCGGAACGCTCATCCGCTCCAAATGATCGCGCGGACTGGGTCCGCCGCGGTCATCCCCGCGCAAGCGGGGAGTCAGCGCCTTTGCATCTCAGATCGCCCAATATCAACACGATAACCGCTAGCAAGCACTTACCCAGAGTCATACAATAATCATTCCGCCGACCATCTGGGAGGATGACATGCCCGCTGCCAAACCCGGCGCACGCCGCCTGCAGATCCTGCAGGTGCTGGCGCGGATGCTCGAACGCCCGAAGGGCGAGAAAGTCACGACTGCGGCGCTCGCCAAGGAGCTGGATGTGTCCGAAGCGGCGCTGTACCGGCACTTTGCGAGCAAAGCCCAGATGTTCGAGGGCCTGATCGAGTTCATCGAGGAAACCCTGTTCGGACTCGTCAACAAGATCACCGCTGAAGAAGACAGCGGGACAAAGCAGATCCAAGCGATCCTCTCGTCGCTGCTCAGCTTCGCCGAAAAGAACCCCGGCATGACGCGGGTGCTTGTGGGTGACGCTCTGGTCAACGAAGACGAGCGTTTGCAGGCCCGCATCAACCAGTTGCACGACCGGTTGGAAGCGACGCTCAAGCAGTGCCTGCGTGTGGCCGCGACCCAGGGCCGTGCAGGATCGGGAGGGACCGCCGGATCCAACGCCGCGCCAGACCCCACGCCGCAGGCCAACCTGCTGCTTTGCTACGTCATCGGGCGTTGGCAACAGTTTGCCAAGAGCGGCTTCAAGCGCCTTCCCACGGAGTTGTGGGATAAGCAATGGCCCCTGCTTGTCTGATGAAAGGGCACGGCGGGCCGAATCATTTCGTTCGGATGTCGCCAGCCAACGCCGCACCCGCACCGGGCTTGGCGGCGGTCGTGAGGTAAAGACCCAGAACTATGAAGGCGACACCGAGTGCGTGATGCCAGCCCATGCGCTCGCCCAGAAACACCATCCCCAACACGGCGGTGAAGGCGGGGTGCAGGTGATGGAATAGCCCGGCCACCGCGGGAGTCGTCCGGTCCATGGCCGTGTTGTAGAACACAAAAGCGAGAAACGATGCAAACACGGCGACGTAGGCGATCGCCGCGATCGATTCGATCGTGACCGACATGTGCCGGCCCGACGCCCACTCCCACGCGTAGAGCGGAAACTGCAAGACCACGCCGATCAGGGCGATCGCCGCGAGAAAGCTCATCCGGTGCAGTCCGGCCGGCCAGCGCTTCAATAGCACTGTATACAGGCTCCACACGGGCACCGCTGCCAGTATCCACAGATCCCCCGGGTTGAGGCTGAGCGTGCGTAGCGCCGACAGTTCACCGCGCACGATGATGACGACCGCGCCCGCGAGGGATAGGCCAATGCCCAGGCCCTGGCGCGAGCCAATGCGATCGCCGAGGATGGCCGCCGCGATCATCACCACGACGACGGGCACCAGCGCAACGATGAGCGCGCCGTTGAGAGCGGTGGTGGATTGCAAGCCGAGGTAAACCATGCTCTGGAATATCGTGGCGGCGATGGCACCCATGGGTAGCACCCACTTCCAGTGCCGCAGCAGCAAGGGCCATTGCTCGCGCAGCGAGTGCCACGACACCGGCAGGATCAGCAGCAGCGACCCGGCCCAGCGCCAGAAGTTGAGCGTGAAGGGCGGAATCTGCTCGTGGATCGCCCGCCCCACCACCCAGTTGCCCGCCCAGCACAGCATCGCAAGAGTCAGCAGCAGATGAGGCGATTTGAGAAAGCGCATGACGAGGGTTCAGAATTACTGAGGATCACTTAACCGCGTGACCCCATTGAGCGAAAGCGAGGTGCGAGGAACGGCCAAGCGGGGACCCAAAGGCCTTCGTTGCACGATGCTGGATTCCCGCTTTTCGCGGGAATGACGGCACCACGGCTCCTACGCCGCCACCTTCGCGCACACGGAACAGGCCGGGTCTCTGGCGAGTCTGACCGTGCGCCACTGCATCGCGAGCGCATCCAGAATCAGCAACCGTCCGTTCAATGTTTCGCCGGCGCCGGCGAGTAGTTTGAGCGCTTCGGCGGCCTGGACGGTGCCGATGATCCCGGTAAGCGGAGCGAACACGCCCATCACCGCGCAGCGCGTCTCCTCGAGCTCGGCGTTTTCCGGAAAGAGGCAGTGATAGCAGGCGCTGAGATCGTCCCTCAGGTCGAACACGCTCACCTGTCCGTCGAAGCGCACCGCCGCGCCCGAGACGAGCGGCCTGCGGTGCCGCACGCAGGCGCGGTTGACCGCGTGGCGGGTTGCGAAGTTATCCGAGCAGTCGAGCACCACGCTCGATTGTGCGACCAGCCGATCGAGTTCTTCGCCTTCAAGTCGGCTCTGCACGGGTGCGACGCGCACTTCCGGATTGATTCTCGCGAGCGCGTTGCGCCCGGATTCAGCCTTGGGTTTCCCGATCGATTGCGTGGTGTGCAGAATTTGGCGCTGAAGATTGGTGAGATCCACCGCGTCGCCATCGGCAAGCACTATCGTTCCCACCCCCGCCGCGGCTAGATACATCGCGGCGGGAGACCCCAAACCACCGGCGCCGACAATCAGGGCGGAGGAAGCCAGGAATTTCTCCTGGCCTTCGACACCGATCTCAGGCAAAAGGATGTGTCGCGAATAGCGTAGGAGCTGATCGTCATTCATACGCGGATACTACTCCCGCGGAATGAACCGCGCTCCGCGTCGGTTCCATTCCGCGGAGATAAAGCGGCGCGCTTCCGCGTCCGCTTTATCAGCGTTTATCAGTATTTTCAGTTCTTCGGGGAAGGAGCAGCGGGACTCTGCGCCGTGGCGAGCGGCAGGCCCTTCAACAAATTGAGCGCCTGCTGGAACTGAAAATCCTTATCCGAGGCGAATTCGAGCGGCGCCAGCGGCTTGTCTTCGACGTTGTCATTGGTCGATGGCTTAACACCGGTCCGCTGCGCCTTTTCGGATTTCGCGGCCTTCTCCTGCTCGTTGAGGAGGTGCTTTTCCAGATCGGCCTCGCGCAGCCGCCCGGTGGTCGGCGAGGTCGGGTCCTCGACGATGACGTCGGGCGTGATGCCCTTCGCCTGGATCGAGCGGCCGCTCGGCGTGTAGTAGCGGGCGGTTGTCAGCTTGATCGCGGTGTTGTTGCCGAGTGGAAGAATAGTCTGCACCGAGCCCTTGCCGAATGTTTGCGTGCCCAGTACCGTCGCACGCTTGTGGTCCTGCAACGCGCCCGCCACGATTTCGGAAGCGGAGGCCGAACCGGCGTTGACGAGCACCACCATCGGCACGGTCTTGACCGCCGCGGGCAGATTCTTGAGGTAATCGCTGCGGTTGCCCCGCAGGTAGTCTTCAGGGGCGGCGATGAATTTGCGTTTGGCGTCCTCGGTACGGCCGTCGGTCGATACGACCGCTGCCCGCGACGGAAGGAACGCGGAAGAGATGCCCACGGCGCCGTTGAGCAGACCGCCAGGATCGTTGCGCAAGTCGAGGATGAGGCCTTTCAGCGGCCCGCTCTTGTAGAGCCCTTCGAGGTGCTTCACCAGGTTCTCACCCGTGTACTCCTGGAACTGGGACACGCGAATCCAGCCGTAACCGGGCTCGATCAGCTTGGATTTCACGCTCTGCACGCGAATTACATCGCGCGTGAGCGTGACCTCAAAAGGCCTCGCCTCGCCCTTGCGCATGATCGTGAGGCGAATGGTCGTCTTCGGCTTGCCGCGCATGCGCTTGACCGCATCGTTCAGGTTCATGCCCTTCACCGAGGTGTCGTCGATCTTGATGATGAAGTCGCCGGGCTTCAAGCCCGCGCGAAATGCCGGCGTATCCTCAATGGGTGACACCACCTTCACAAAACCGTCTTCCATGCCGACTTCGATGCCCAGGCCGCCGAATTCGCCTTGCGTCCCGACCTGCAGCTCGCGGAACGCGTCCTGGTCCAGATAGGCCGAGTGCGGGTCGAGCCCGGTGAGCATCCCGCTGATCGCTTCGGTGATGAGTTTTTTGTCCTCGACCGGCTCGACGTAGCTCGACTTGATCGCACCGAACACCTCGGCAAAGGCGCGCAGCTCGTCCACGGGCAGCGGGAAACGCGCCGCCTCGCGCTGCGCTACGGCGGAGAAGTTGAGGCTGAGCAGGACTCCTGCCAGCACGCCGACCAGCACCAGGCTGGCCTGTTTTATCTTCGTTTTCATGATGTCTGTCCTAAACGGCACGACGGAGGGACCATGCTACCTCGGCGATACCCAGCCCATCGGATCGAAAGCTTTACCTTCGTGACGAATTTCAAAGTATAAACCCGATTCCCTGTTGCCGCCGCTTGCTCCGACGGTCGCGACTGCGTCGCCGGTGCGCACGACTTCCCCCACCTGTTTAAGCACCGATTCGTTGTTGCCGTAGATCGTGAGATAGGACCGGCCGTGGTCGATGATGAGCAGATTGCCGAAGCCGCGCAGCCAGTCGGAAAAGACGACCCGCCCCGGTGCGACGGCGCGCACTTCCTGCCCCGAAGGCGAACGGATGAACAAGCCCTTTGACGGAGGCCCACCACCGGAGCGTTTGGCACCGAAGCGCTCTGCAAGTTCCCCCTTGACCGGCAGCCGCAGCCCGCGCTTGAGCCCAGCAAAGAGATCTTCGGCGCCGCCGGATTCCGGAACCCTGTCGTTGCGAAGGAGCGGCGTTGATGCGATCACTCTGCCGATCTCCTCGACCAGTCGCGCCATCCGGGACTCGTCGCGCTCGAGGTGCGTCACCTGACGGCGCTGCGCTCGCAGCTCGTTCGACACGCGCGCGAGCACCTTGCGCCGCTCCGTCTGCTGGACGATGAGCGCGCCTCGGTCCCTTCGCTGCGCCGACTCGATCGCCGCGAGCTCGGCGTTCTTTTCCCGGGCGAGCGCCTCCAGTTCCCTCAAGCGTGCGAGGCTCGAACGCAGCTCACCGATGAGCTCCGCCTGCGCGCGCGAAATGTAAGCGTAGTAGTGCAGCTCGCGCGCGATGCGTCCGGGATCCTCGCCCGACAACAGAAGCTTCAGGTGGCCGCTTTCGCCTTCGAGATGGCGCAGGCCAAGCAACCGTCCAAGGTTTTCCTGACGCGAGGCGATCTCCGTCTCGAGAGCCCGGCCTCGCTTGGCGAGCGTCTTGAGCTCGTTTTGCGTTGCCGTGCGTCTGCCGGTCAGTGTTCGCAGCGCGCGGTTGGTCTCGGAGATGGCGCGCTCGGAGTCACGCAACTGATCGCGCGCTTCCGTGCGGTTCTCTTCGGCTTCGGCGATTTTTGCGCGCAGTCCTTCGATGCGCGAGCGCAGCGCCTCGAGTTGCTGTTTTTGCGTCTCGCCCTGCGCGAGGGCCAGAACCGGGGCGAGCAGCAGCGTTGCCCAAAGTCGATACCGCCCTTGCGACGGATTCAAGTCTTTGCCCTGGCTTGGTCGGCGACCGCCCGGGCCCGCGCTTCCGCCTCTGCGGGGTCGCCAAGATAGTAATGCCGAACCGGTTGCAATTCGGAATCCAACTCGTAGACGAGCGGAATTCCCGTAGGGATGTTCAAGTCGAGGATCTCCCTGTCGCTGATGCCGTCGAGATACTTGACGAGGGCGCGCAAGCTGTTGCCGTGCGCGACGAGGATGACTCGTCTTCCCCGGCGCACTTCCGGCGCAATGGCCCGGCTCCAGTACGGCACGAACCGCGCGACCGTGTCCTTCAAGCATTCGGTCAGCGGCAGCTCCGATTCCGCGAGGTCGGCGTAACGCGGGTCGCCCCCCGCGTGGCGGGGATCGGAGCGCTCGAGGGCGGGGGGCGGCGCGTCATAGCTGCGGCGCCACTGGAGCACCTGTTCCTCGCCGAACTTTGCGGCCGTCTCGGCCTTGTTGAGTCCCTGCAGCGCACCGTAGTGGCGCTCGTTCAGGCGCCAGGAGTGGTGCACCGGGATCCACATCAGATCCATCGTCTCGAGTGCAAGCCAAAGCGTCTTGATGGCGCGCTTGAGCACGGAAGTGTAGGCGCAATCAAATCCGAAACCCGCAGCTTTCAGCATTTCTCCTGCGCGCTTCGCTTCCTCCACGCCGCGTTGGGTGAGATCGACATCGGTCCAGCCGGTGAACCGGTTTTCCATATTCCACACCGATTCGCCGTGGCGCAGCAGTACGATTCTGTGCATGAGCGTTTTTTCAAGAGGCGCGTTTCACGCCGCAGGAAAGCATTTTATAATGAGCCCCGTCAGGCTGTTTCGGAATAGGTGAAACGGCTATGCTTCAGGGGACTGGGAGCGAGGACCGGGGCAGGGCCCTTGCTTTTCCTTCTGGATACCCTCATCTTGTACGGCATTCCTATGTTCAATCTCATCGCCACCAAGCGCGACCTGTTGTGCGGAAATCCTCAGAGGCCGTGATATGGGCGAAGTCAACCTATTCAAATTCGTCAGCGAAAACATCCTTCTCATCGCGGTGGCATTCGTGAGCGGCGGCATGCTGATCTGGCCCGCGGTGCGTCGCGGCACGGCGGGACCCTCGATTTCGACCCTGCAGGCGACTCTGCTGATCAACCAGCAGAATGCCCTCGTGCTGGATGTGCGCGATGCGACCGAGTACGAAAGCGGGCACGTGCTCAATGCCCGCAACATCCCGCTCGGGGAACTCGAAGCTCGCGCCGCCGAACTCGAAAAACACAAGGCGAAACCCGTGATCGTCGTGTGCGACACCGGCAACCGCTCGGGCAAGGCGGCGCCGGCGTTACGCAGGCAGGGTTTCAAAGAGGTATTCACGCTGAGCGGCGGCATCGGGGCCTGGAGGCAGGCTGGCCTGCCTGTGGAGAAGTAAATGGCGAGAATTCGAATGTACTCGACCGCCGTGTGTCCGTTTTGCCTGCGCGCGGAAATGCTGCTGAAGGCTAAGGGCATCACCGAGATCGAGAAAATCAGGGTCGATCTCGATTCGCGCCAGCGCGAGGAGATGACGCAAAAGACCGGCCGCCGCACCGTGCCGCAGATCTACATCGGTGATGCGCACGTGGGTGGCTTCGACGAGCTCGCGGCGCTGGAACATGCCGGCAAGCTCGATTCACTGCTCGCGGCGTAGCGTTCGAGCATTTTCCCAGACACCGGAGTGCCGATGAGCGAAGCGCAGCAGCCGACGTTCAGCATCGAGAAGATCTACGTAAAGGACCTGTCGCTCGAGGTTCCGGGCGGGCCGCAGACGTTCATGCAGTCCGAGCAGCCGCAGCTGGAAATTCAACTCGCGCATCAGTCGCAACGAGTGAATGAGGGGTTGTTCGAGGTGACGCTGGCCGTCACGGTGACTGCAAGACTGGGCGACAAGACCGCGTTCCTGGTGGAAGTCTCGCAGGCGGGCGTGTTCCAGATCCGCAACGTCGCCGAGGCGGAACTCGCCCCCATCCTGGGAATTGGTTGCCCGAGTGTGCTGTTTCCATACGCGCGCGAAACGGTTTCCGATATCATCGGCCGCGCAGGTTTTCCCGCGGTGCTGCTCGGGCACGTAAACTTCGAGGCGCTCTTTCAGCAGCAGCGCGCAGGCCCGTCGGCCGCGCAGCCGGGCGACCCGCGCATCGAGATTGCCCACTGATGCGCGCTCTCGCGGTCTCGATTCTGCTCGCGCTTGCGGGGCCGGCCGCGGCGGCCGAGTTTCGCTCGATCGCGGAGAGCGGCACGCTGATGTACGACGCGCCCTCGGTCCGCGCCAAGAAACTTTTCGTCGCAAGCCGCCTCTACCCGGTCGAAATCGTGATCAATATCGACACTTGGGCGAAGGTTCGCGACCATGCAGGCGATCTTGTCTGGGTAGAAAAGAAGGCCCTTTCCGACAAGCGTACGGTGATCGTCACGGCGGCCGTCGCTGAGGCAAGGCAGGCCGCGAGCGAGCAGGCGACGCTCGTGTTCCAGGCACAGAAGGGCGTGGCCCTCGATATCGCGGAGCCTCCGGCCGGCGGCTGGATCAGGGTGCGCCACGCCGACGGCGCAACAGGCTATGTAAGAATCAGCCAGGTCTGGGGCATTTGAAAGAAAATGAATCTCGCCATTCTGGGCGCCGGTGCCTGGGGCACGGCGCTCGCCGTCTCGCTCGCGGCGAAGCATCGCGTCACGCTGTGGGCGCGTAGCGCGGCTCTGGCTTCGGCGATCGAGTCGAGCCGCCGCAATACGCGCTATCTCCCCGAAATTCCGCTTCCAGATGCGGTGACGGTGACCGGTGAGTTCTCGTCCACGATTGACCAAAAGGATGCGGTTCTTGTCGCCACGCCGACTTCGGGGCTGCGCGACGTGCTTGAGCGTCTGCGCGCGTCACGCCCGGAGCAGCCGGTCATCTGGGCGTGCAAGGGTTTCGAGCAGACAAGCGGCGAGCTGCCGCATCAGGTGGCGGCCGAGCTACTCGGAAAACGCGTCGCCTGCGGGGCCTTGTCCGGTCCGAGCTTCGCGCTGGAAGTGGCACAGGGACGCCCCACGGCGCTCACGCTCGCCTCGAGGGATGCGGAATTCGCGAAGCGCTTGGCGCGCGAACTGCACCAACCCCCGCTCAGGGTTTACTTCAGCACCGACCTGGTGGGCGTCGAGATCAGCGGAGCGGTGAAAAACGTCATGGCAATCGCCGCCGGCATCAGCGACGGACTGGAGTTGGGCTTGAACGCGCGCGCGGCGCTGATCACCCGGGGTCTCGCCGAGCTGACGCGGCTTGGAGTGGTGCTGGGCGGGCGGACCGAAACCTTCATGGGCCTCGCGGGAGCGGGGGACCTGATTCTCACCTGCACCGGCGAGCTGTCCCGCAACCGGCGCGTCGGGCTGCTCCTCGCCCGGGGCGAGCCGCTCGATGCGATCTTGAAGCAGCTCGGCCATGTCGCCGAAGGCGTCTATTCCGCGCCGGCCGTCGAGGCGCTCGCCGCCGAAAAGCGCGTGGACATGCCGATCACCCGGGCGGTCTGCGCGGTACTGTTTCGCGGCGCCTCGCCCCGAGACGCCGTGCAGCAACTGCTCGCGCGCGACCCGAGGGGGGAAGACTAGGCCACGCTCCCTCAAGCGATCACCTAATCAGCGCTTGACGGTGCGAGCAATCACGAGGTTCTCGACTCTCGTCGCGCCCGCGCGTTTGAGCGCCCGTGCGAGCTCGTTCAAGGTTGCGCCGGTGGTCATGACATCGTCCACCACCGCGACGCTTGCTCCCGAGAGGTCGAGCTTGCATAGGAACGCCCCGCGCACGTTCTTCGCGCGCTCTTCGTAGGGAAGCTTCGTTTGCGGCAGGGTATCCTTCACGCGCAGCACGCCGCGCGGCTCGATCGGTCTGCCGAGGTGCCGCGCTACGCCGCGGGCGATCTCGAGGGCCTGATTGAATCCGCGCTCGGCAAGGCGCCTCGGGTGCAGGGGCATCGGCACGACGAGATCGATCTCCGGCAGCGGCCGGGATGCGAGGTTTCGCGCGAAGAATCCGGCGAGCGCAAGCCGTGCGCGATACTTCAGCGCCTGCACGAGCCTGTCGCACGGAAATTCGTAGCGCCACAACGCGAGCGTTCCATCGAAGTGCGGGGGGCGGTTGAGGCAGCTTCCGCAGAGTGCTCCGGCGGGACTGGGAAGCGCGCAACGCGGGCAAGCTTCGGGCAGCGCGGGCAATTCGGCGGCACAGGCCGCGCAAAGGAGTTCCGGGCCGCTTTCCGCTGCGCAGAGCAGGCAGTCTTCGCCCGCCCACGCTTGGGCGTTTCTTGCGCAACTGTTAAATAGAGCGAACGGCATCATTTGACAACTTTTCGGCTTGCCCGGATGATCGTGCCGTGCGCACACCCACGATGATTCCCCATAACGGACAAGCCGGCGCCGCGGTGGACGGCGGCTTGACTGAATCCCGAGCCGAAGACGCGCCTCGCTGGACCCGCGCCGCCGTCGAGGCGCTCTTCGAGCTGCCCTTCAACGATCTCCTCCACCGCGCCCAGGCCGTCCACCGACTGCATTTCGACGCGAACGCGGTGCAGCTCTCGACGCTGCTTTCGATCAAGACGGGCGGTTGCCCCGAGGACTGCGCCTACTGCCCGCAATCGGCGCGCTATCGGACCGGGGTCGAGAATGAAGCATTGCTTCCACTGGAAACTGTAATCGGCGCAGCGCGGGCCGCGAAGGAAAACGGGGCGACGCGCTTTTGCATGGGTGCGGCCTGGCGCGGACCCAAGGACAAGGACCTCGATCAGGTTGCGGCGCGGGTGCGCGCTGTGAAGGCGCTGGGACTGGAGACCTGCGCGACGCTGGGGCTGTTGCGCGAAGGACAGGCGGAACGACTGAAGGCGGCGGGGCTGGACTACTACAACCACAACCTCGATACGGCCCCGGAGTTCTACCGCGAAATCATCACCACGCGCACCTATCGCGACCGGCTCGACACGCTGGCGCGCGTGCGCGAGGCGGGGATCAAGGTGTGCTGCGGCGGTATCGTCGGCATGGGCGAGTCGCGCGCGCAGCGCGCCGGCTTGATCGCCCAGTTGGCGAGTCTAGCCCCGCAACCCGAGTCGGTACCCATCAACGATCTCGTTCAGGTGGAAGGCACGCCGCTCAAGGGCGCGCCCAAGCTCGACTGGAGTGAATTCGTGCGCACCATTGCTTGCGCCCGCATCACGATGCCCCGGAGCATGGTGAGGCTCTCCGCGGGACGCACCGATATGCCCGAGCCCGTGCAGGCGCTGTGTTTCCTCGCCGGCGCGAACTCGATTTTTTACGGCGACAAACTTCTCACCACCGGCAATCCCGAAGCCGCGCGCGATCGCGCCTTGCTGGAAAAGCTCGGGCTTCGCCCCGCCTGAACCGTAGTCGGCAGCGACCTCAAGATTTCCTCATTGAGCGGCAGTGAAAACAATATCTCTCAAATTTGGCATCAAGATGACAACCGTCGTGCTGGCCGCGGTGCTTGGCGGAGTGTGGCTCGCTGCTACCTATCGGGAAAACGGTTCGCGGGCCATATTGCTGCCGGATCGGGTGATGACATTGTTCCCCGACCCGAAGCCCCTGACGGACTTTGCGTTCACCGATCACGAGAATCGGGTATTTGATCTTTCACGCTTAAAGGACAAATGGTCCTTTCTATTTTTCGGCTACACCCATTGCCCGGACATCTGTCCGACGACCCTGGCGACACTGGCCCGCGCGCGAGAAAACATCGCTAAGAGTACGGTCGGTGCCAAAGACGTCCAATTCGTCTTTATCTCAGTGGATCCCAATCGCGATACCGCCGGCAAGCTCGGGCAATACGTGAGCTATTTTGATACGGCCTTTCTCGGCGTGACGGGAGACAATGCGCAGCTCGGTAACCTGGCTGGTCAGCTCGGTGCCGCGTATGAGGTTAAGATCACGCCGGGTATGGAAAACTATCCCGTCTATCACACCCCGGCGGTATTTCTGGTGGATCCGCGGGCCCGATATCATGCTGTGTTCGCGCCGCCTCTTGATGCGGAGGGTATCAGCAGGCGTTTCAAAGTGCTGCGAAACCTTGAAGGACCCAAAGCGATATGAGATGGCGACATCCGGTTCTGGTTGGCCTGATGTTGGCGCTGATCCCCATCGCGGCTGTGACCGCAGAGGCCGGCATTTCCGTACGCGATGCCTGGGTGCGGGAAACGCCGCCCGGCGTAGACATGATGGCGGGGTACATGGTGTTGCAGAACAACACGTCACGGTCACAAGTACTCGTGGCCGCGAGCAGTTCCGGCTTCGAGACTGTGATGATTCACCGCACTATCGTCAAGGACGGCCTGGCGGGGATGGTGCACGCGTCGCAGACCGAACTTGCACCCAACGCGAGTTTGATCTTTGCGCCGGGAGGTTATCATCTGATGCTGATGAACCCGAAACGAACGCTGCGCGCCGGCGACCGGGTTGACATCACCCTGAAATTCCGCGGCGGCCTTGTTTTACCCGTCGCCTACGAGGTCCGCAAATAAGAATCGGCAAACGGCAGAATAGGTGACCGCTACGGCTACCGGCGTGGATGGGGAAACAGGGTATCCAATCCCGCAAAGCAACGAAACTTCTGCACGGCTTCCGCCGCCTATTTCGACCGTGCCACCATGTAGTCGACGGCGGCCCGGACCTCGGTGTTGCTCAGCGCTGGGTTCCCGCCTTTGGCCGGCATCGCTCCCGCGCTCCCCTGTACCCCATTGACGGCGCTGGCGTAGAGAGTGTCGAGGCCTTTGGCGATGTGCTTAGCCCACTGGCTCTTATCACCCAGCTTCGGCGCGCCGGCAATACCGGCATCGTGGCAGGCGACGCAACTCGCTTGGTAGACTTGTTGCCCGTTGCGGCTGGGCGGCGGCGCGGCCGCCGCGCTTTTTACAGGCTCCCGTGGCGTTTCCGCCGAAGCGACGTTCACCTGGGCGACGGGTTTGATCCGCTCGGCCACACTCGACCCGGTGCCCAAGAGCACGCGACGATCGAGTCGGACCCGGTCGGGGATGTCGCGGTGATGGCCCACAAGAAGGAAAATGAACAGCATCAGCACTACGCTGATCCCAAGAATCATCCAAACGTTCGTCGCGTAGCTCTTTTCAGTCATGGGTAGTTTTTCTGGTAAGGAACGGAGTCCGACAATAGATGGGCTCGCGGCAATTCGATCTCGTTACGCTAGAACAATCCCTTCACGAAAAAAACACCCCGCGTAAAAAAGGTGTAGTCCGCTTCGAGTGCTCCGATGCCCAAGAGTACCATCAGCAACAGCGTCGGGACCAAAATGGCATACATCAAGGCCAGCCGCTCCCAGAGCATGTGCATGAAGACGGCAACGATCAGCCCCGCTTTCAGCAACATGAACAGGATGATCAGGAACCACCTGAGGTAACCCTGAAAGTGGAAATAGTCAACCAGATAAGACGCCGTGCTGAGAACAAACAGCAATCCCCAGATCTTGAGATAAATGCCGATCGGATGTTGCTGCCCCTCTGCGTGTGTCACGATCGGATGTTGCTGCCCCTCTGCGTGTGCCACGATTTCCCTCACCAAAGATAGAAAACTGCGAAGATGAATACCCACACCAGATCGACGAAGTGCCAATACAGGCCCATGATTTCGACGATCTCGTATTTACCCTTCCTGCCGGTCATAAAGCCCGGTCTCTCGTGATCCAGATCTCCCCGTATGACCTTTATGGCCACGATGATCAGGAAAATCACGCCGATCGACACGTGCGTGCCGTGGAAACCCGTGATCATGAAAAAGGTCGAGCCAAACTGGGCCGCACCCAAGGGGTTGCCCCAGGGACGTATCCCCTCATCCACGATCAGCTTGGTCCACTCGAAGGCCTGCATCCCGACGAATGTGGCGCCCAATGCCGCGGTAATCAGCAACAGGACGAAGGTTTTGACACGATCTTTTCGATAGCCGAAGTTGACGGCCATGGCCATCGTCCCGCTGCTGCTGATCAGGACGAAGGTCATGATGGCGATCAGGATGAGCGGGAT
>Ga0137451_1000086_pt1 | contig 28337 bp, 25 predicted proteins | sample EasRivERMGT500_2_FD_102336 | JGI IMG/M metagenome (GOLD analysis project Ga0137451, IMG submission 102336) | Soil microbial communities from meander-bound floodplain in the East River, Colorado, USA - East River MetaG ERMGT500_2 | ecosystem: Environmental > Terrestrial > Soil > Floodplain ... | reverse complement strand
GGAGAACGTGGACGAGCGCCACCTCAACACGGCGATCTGGCTGTTCCCGCTCTACCTCCTCGCGATCAACGTTTTCGTGCTGCCCATCGCGTTCGGCGGCTTGCTGCATTTCCCGAGCGGCTCGGTGGATGCGGACACCTTCGTGTTGACGCTACCGATCTCGGAGCAGGTCCCGTGGCTCGCCCTATTTGCATTCATCGGGGGACTTTCCGCCGCGACCGGCATGGTGATCGTCGAGACCATCGCGCTCTCGACCATGGTCTGCAACGACCTGGTGATGCCGGTGCTGCTGCGCATGAAGGGGCTGCGGCTGACCGCGCGGCGCGACCTGTCGGGGCTGCTGCTCGGCATCCGCCGCGGCGCGATCGTGCTCATCCTGGTGCTGGGCTATCTCTATTTCAATCTGGCGGGCGAGGCCTACGCGCTGGTTTCAATCGGCTTGATTTCATTTTCCCTGGTGGCGCAGTTTGCCCCAGCGATCATCGGCGGCATCTTCTGGAAGGGCGGCACGCGCGCCGGCGCGGTGTGCGGCCTCGCGGCGGGCTTCCTGGTGTGGCTCTACACGCTGCTGCTGCCCTCCTTCGCGAAATCGGGCTGGCTTCCTATCAATTTTCTCTCGCAGGGCATGTTCGGCATCGATCTCTTCAAGCCGCAACAGCTGTTCGGGCTGGAGGGTCTGGACGACATCACGCATTGCCTGTTCTGGAGCATGCTCGCCAACATCGGCTGCTACGTCGCCGTCTCGCTCGCCAAGGAGCCGAGCGCCGCCGAGCACGGCCAGGCGACGGTGTTCGTCGACGCCCTCAGGCAGTCCGGAGCGACCGCCGGACCGCGCCTCTGGCGCGGCAGCGCCTCGGTGAACGACCTGCTCCTGCTGCTCGGCCGGTTCCTGGGTCCGGAGCGGGCGCGGGAAGCCTTCGAGTCCTACGCTCGCGGCCGGGGTGCCCGATCGATCGAGTCGCTCGCCGCGGACGCGAGCCTGGTGCACCACACGGAATCGCTGCTGGCCGGGGCCATCGGCAGCGCCTCGGCGCGCGTGATGGTGGCCTCGGTGGTGGAGGAAGAGCCGCTCGGGCTGGACGAGGTGATGAACATCATAGACGAGGCCTCGCAGGTGCTCGCCTACAGCCGCCAACTCGAGCAGAAATCGCGCGAGCTTGAGGCAGCGACGAACGAGCTGCGCAGCGCGAACCGCCGGCTGCAGGAACTCGACCGGCTCAAGGACGACTTCATCTCGACCGTGACTCACGAGTTGCGCACGCCGCTCACCTCCATCCGCGCGTTCTCGGAAATCCTCAACGACAACCCGCAGCTGGACGCCGCGCAGCGCGGCAGGTTTCTCGGTATCGTCATCAAGGAGTCCGAGCGCCTGACGCGCCTCATCAACCAGGTGCTCGACCTCGCCAAGATCGAATCGGGTAGCGCCGAATGGCACAACACGGAGGTGGAACTCAAGGAGATCATCGAGGAGTCGATCGCGGCCACCAGCCAGCTCTTCAAGGAGCGCGGCATCCGCGTCGTGGCCGAACTCCAGCCGGAGGTTCCGACGCTGTTCGCGGATCGCGATCGGCTGGTGCAGGTCATGCTTAACTTGCTGTCAAACGCGGCGAAGTTCTGCGACAAGGAGCATGGACGGGTGGAAATCCGGCTGCGGCGCGAAGCAGGCGCGCTACGGGTCGATGTGCGAGACAACGGCGTCGGCATCAGCCCCGAGGACCAGCAGATCATCTTCGAGAAGTTCCGGCAGGTGGGCGATACTCTGACCGAGAAACCGCAAGGCACCGGCTTGGGGCTGCCCATTTGCCGCGAAATCATCGGCCATTTCGGAGGCCGTCTTTGGGTGGAGAGCCGGCTGGGGGAAGGCGCATCGTTCTCCTTCACCTTGCCCATCAGCGCCGTCGGGGATTCGAGAATGGCCGCGAATGCCGCGAGGGCGTGACATGAAACAGCGAGTGCTGATCGCAGACGACGAGCCCAACATCGTTATCTCGCTGGAGTTTCTCATGGAGAAGAACGGATACGAGATCCGGACAGTGGCCAACGGCGACGAGGCGCTGCGCGTGGCGCGGGAATTCCGGCCGCACCTGCTGCTGCTGGACATCATGCTTCCGCTCAGGAACGGCTTCGAGGTCTGCCAGGTCATCCGCGAGTCGCCCGAGCTCAACCCGGTGAAGATCATCATGCTGACCGCGAAGGGCCGCGAAACCGAGGTCGCCAAGGGCCTCGCGCTGGGCGCGGACGCCTATATCACCAAGCCGTTCGCTACCCGGGAGCTGCTCGAGGCAGTCAAGCGGCTGCTGGGTCCGTAGATGAAGCTTCGTCTGGCCGCCACCTGGGCCGTATGTTTCGGACTGCTCCTGGCGGCAGGAGCGGCGCTGCTGTTGATGTTGGATGCCTCGTTCGGCCCGCTAGACCGCGAGACGTTCCGGCGCCTGCTGTCGGCAAGTCTGGCAACGCTGTCCTTCCTGGTCGCCATAGCTTGCGGCGCCAGTGGCTTCCTCGCCGGCTGGCTCATCCGAACCTACTTCGCCTCCACGCGCCGGCTCACCGAATCCACCCGCCTGATCGCGGGCGGCAACCCCAGCCACCGCATCGAGGCCGAGGGTCCGGCGGAATGGCACGAGCTGGCGGGCGCAATCAACGTGCTCGCCGCGAAGCACGAAGGAATACTGAGGGACGTGGAGGCGCGCGTCGGCGAGGCGCGGCTCGATCTCGACCAGGAGAGGACCCGGCTTGCCGCGCTCATGTCGGAACTGTCGCAAAGCGTGGTGGTGTGCAACGTGGAAGGCCGAATCCTGCTGTACAACGAGCGCGCGCGTCAGGTGTTTTCCGGATTGGAGGACGAGGCGGGCGGCCCGGCTTCCAGCTACATCGGGTTGGGTCGCTCGCTCTACACACTGCTTGACCGGGACCTGGTATCCCATGCGCTCGAGCAGCTTCGCCAGCGTTTTGCGAAGGGGGAGACCTGGCCGGTGGTAGTGTTCATGGCGACGATCCGGACCGGGAGGCTGGTGCGCGCGCAGCTGGCGCCTGTGGCGGGCGTCGACGGGCACGGGACGGCGCCGGGTGGCGAGCTTGCCGGTTTCGTGCTGCTCTTGGAGGACATCGGCGAAGCCGTGGCGCGCGCCGAACGGCGCGACCGGCTCCTGCAGCGATACACCGAAGACGCGCGCGCCGCGCTCGCAAGCGTGCGCGCCGCGGTCGAGAACCTGGTGAACTATCCGGAAATGGACGTCGCGCGCCGCCGGCAGTTCACCGGCATCATCAGCGAGGAGGCCGATCGCCTGACGGGAGAGCTCGAGCGCACCGCGCGCGAGTATTCGGAGCATGTGATAGGCGAGTGGCTGCCGGAGCAGATCCGGGCGATCGACCTGATCGACGTGATGCGGCGTCGAATTGCCGGGCGTGTCGGGCTGCCCACCAGGACCGGGGAGATCGATGCTTCCGTGTGGGTAAGCGCGGACAGCTTCATCATGGTGCAGGCGGTCTGTTTCCTCGCGCACCGGCTGAAGTACGAGTGCCGGGTCCGCGAGGTTGCCTTCGCCGTGGGGGCGGCCGGACGCCATGCGCAATTCAGCCTCACCTGGACCGGCGCGCGCCTGTCGTCGTCCACGGTTCACTCCTGGGACGGCTCGGCGCTGGTAACCGGCGGCGAATCGAGCGCCCTCACCTTCCGCGAAGTGCTGAACCGCCACCACGGCGAAGCCTGGTACGAGTTCGACCCGGCCTCGAGTCGGTCCTCGTTCCGCCTTCTCCTGCCGCTTGCCGAGCCGGAGAAAGCGGCGGCGAGCGTTCCCGCGCACCCGAGCCGGCCCGAGTACTATGACTTCGACCTCTTTCACCAGCCGGGCCAGACGACCGAGCTCGACGACCGGCTGCTCAAGGATCTCACCTACACAGTGTTCGACACCGAGACGACAGGGCTCGAGCCGTCCGCGGGCGATGAGATCATCGCCATCGGCGCGGTGCGCGTCGTCAACGCTCGGCTGCTCTCGGGTGAGGTGTTCGATCAGCTGGTCGACCCGCGTCGCCCCCTGCAACCGGCTTCGATGAAAATCCACGGCATCCGGCCCGAGATGCTGCAGGGGCAACCCGCCATCGAGAGGGTGCTGCCGGCGTTCCACAAGTTCTGCGAGGACACCGTATTGGTCGGCCACAACGCGGCGTTCGACATGCGCTTCCTCCGGCTCAAGGAGGAAGCCCTCGGCGTGCGCTTTGCACATCCGGTCCTCGACACGCTGCTGCTGTCCGCGCTGCTGCATGAGAATCTGGCGTCGCACCAGCTCGAGGCAATTGCCGGCCGTTTCGGGGTGAACACGGCGGGCCGGCATACTGCCGTGGGCGACGCCATCATGACGGGCGAAGTGTTCCTGAGGATGATCCCCTTGCTGTCCGAGCGGGGAATCGCGACGCTCGCGCAGGCGCGCGACGCGTGCGAGCGCACGTACTATGCGCGACTTCGTTACTGAAGCGATCGATCCGCCGCTCGCGAAGCTGCTGCGGCGCTCGCCGGTCGCCTGCGCTCCGGACGAGAAAGTGGCGCAGGCGCTGCGCCGGATGCGGGAGCTCGGCATCGGCTCGATGATCGTCGTCGACGAGGACCGCGTGCCGCTCGGCATCCTCACCCTGCGCGACGTGGTGGACCGCGTGGTGCTGGAGCCGGGCGCACTCGATGCTCCCATTGCGCGTGTCATGACGCCCCGCCCCGTCACGCTCCCGCTGGAGGCGACCGCCTATGGCGCGGCGCTCGCCATGATCCGCCACGGCGTACGTCACATCGTGCTGGTCGACGGCGTTCGGCTCGCCGGCATCATCTCGGAACGTGACCTGTTCGGCCTGCAAAGCACCGGTATCCGGCACCTGTCGGAGGCCATCCACGGGGCCGAGGACCTGCCGGCCATCGAGCAGTTCGGCCGGGACATCAGCGACCTTGGGCGCAGAATGCTCGCCCAAGGGGTGGCCGTGGGCGCGCTCACCGCCTTCATCGCCTCTCTCAATGACCTCCTCACGCAGCGCATCGTCGAGCTGGAGTTCCGGAACGTGGCGGTGCGCTACTGCTGGGTCCTCATGGGCAGCGAAGGCCGATCCGAGCAGACGCTGTTCACCGACCAGGACAACGGCATCATGTTCGCGGTGGGGCCCGGGGAGAGCGTGGACTCGGCGCGGGCGGCGCTCCTGCCAGTCGCGCGGCGCACCAACCGGGCGCTCGATCGGGCGGGCTACCGCCTGTGCCCCGGCGACGTCATGGCGGGCAATCCGCAGTGGACCTTGAGCCTCGACGAATGGCGGTGCGAATTCGAGCGCTGGATCGACACCGGCAGCCCGGAAGCACTGCTTCACGGAGCCATCTTCTTCGATCTGCGGCCGCTGCACGGTGATCGGTCGCTCGCCGGGGAGCTGCGTCGCTGGCTGATGCAGCATGCGCCCCGCAATCGGCGGTTTCTCCATCAGATGGCGCAGAACGCTTTGAAGAGGCGTCCGCCACTCGGGTTGCTGGGACGGCTCATCACCGGCGATGACGGCAGGATCGACGTCAAGCTGAACGGCGCCAGTCTCTTTGTGGACGCGGCCCGCATTTTCTCGCTGGCGCACGGCATCGACGAAGTGAATACCGAACGGCGGCTGCGCGCGGCCGCCCCGTTGCTCAAGGTGCCGCAGCGGGAGGCGGACGCGTGGGTCACGGCGTACTACCACATCCAGGGACTGCGCCTGCGCCGCCAGGCCGAGTGCCTGCAGCAAGGTCTCGCGCCGGACAACCGCATCGATCCCTGCGCGCTGCACGAATTCGACCGACGCGTGCTGGTGGTGGCGCTCAAGCAGGCGCGCGCCATCCAAGCCCGCATCGCTGCCGATTACCAGCTCTGGCCTTAGGCGCGCCCGGCTGACGCTTCGGCGTGCTCGAAACGTAGCCGCGTCCGTAGAGAGTTCGCACCGTGACCCATCCGGACAGCCTGCGCTCGTGCCTCGTCGCAGGCGAACTGCATCGACATCGCGGCTTTGCTACACTGACCGCTCGGTGCGGCTCGTGCGTTTGGGTCGCGAGGAGGATCCGATACCGATGAACGACGCGCATCCCGATCAAGGCCCCACCGCGTATGTGGTCGACGACGACGAGTCGATCCGCACCCTTTGGCGCTGGCTCATGGAGTCGAACGGCATCGCCGTGAGGACCTTCGCCACGGCGGAGGAGTTCATCGAGTCCTATCGGAACGGCGGTGCCGGGTGCCTCGTGCTCGACATCAAGCTACCCGACATGAGCGGCCTGGAGCTGCAGGAATACCTCAACGGCAGGGACATCGAGATCCCGATCGTATTCGTCACGGGACATGGCGACGTACCGGCCGCGGTGAGCGCGCTCAAGGGCGGTGCAGTCGATTTCATCCAGAAGCCGTTCAGCCATCGGGAGGTCCTCGCGATCATCGCGAATGCTTTCCAGCGCGACGCCGAGCTCCGCGACAGGCGCGCGCGGCAATCGCGCATCGCCGGCCGCCTTGCGACCCTGACCGAGCGCGAGCGCGAGGTATTGCAGCGCGTCATTGAAGGCAAGCCGAACAAGATCATCGCCAGCGAACTCGACATCAGCGTGAAGACCGTCGAATTCCATCGCGCCAAGGTGATGGAAAAAACAGGCGTTGACTCCGTCGCGGAGCTCGTCCAGGTTGCAATGCAGCAATCAGAGTAGGCGCCGGAACCTAGGGTTTTCCCTAATAGAAGTGCGCGGATCGCCCGGCTAGCATCTCAGCGTTTCTCCGGGGGCTCATCCGAAGCTCCCGACAAACAAAGAGGAGGGCACATGGCCGCACTGACGCCTGCGCAACGCGACGCGTACTGGAACAAAACTTCACGACTGATGTGGATCATCATGGCGCTGTGGGTGCTCTTCAGCTTCATCATCCCCGCGTTCGCCGTGCAGTTGAACCAGATCAAGATCTTCGGCTTCCCGCTCGGCTTCTACATGTCGGCGCAGGGCTCGCTCATCTTCTACGTGGTGGTGTGCTTCTGGAACGCGAGCGCGCAGAACAAGATCGACCAAGAATTCGGCGTCGCCGAAGACTGACCGGGAGGGACCAACATGGCCAACCAAACCAGCAAGAGCTTCGTCGACAATCTCGGCAAGATCTACGGCGTTTACGCCGGGGGTTTTATCGGCTTCGTCATCCTCCTCGCCATCCTCGAGCAGATGGGCGTGCCGAACAGGGTCATCGGCTACTGCTTTGTGTTCCTGACCATCGGGGTCTACGCCTACATCGGCGTCATCTCGCGCACCTCCGAGATCTCCGAGTACTACGTGGCCGGGCGCGTCGTGCCGCCGTTCTTCAACGGCATGGCGACCGGCGCCGACTGGATGAGCGCGGCCTCGTTCATCTCGATGGCCGGCGGCCTGTATCTCGGAGGCTACGGCGCCCTCGGCTACGTGCTCGGCTGGACCGGCGGCTACGTGCTGGTCGGCGTGCTGCTCGCGCCCTACCTGCGCAAGTTCGGCCAGTTCACCGTGCCCGACTTCCTCGGCGTGCGCTACGAGGGCAACACCGCGCGCCTGTGCGGCGTGGTGGTGCTGTTCTGCGCCTCGTTCACCTACATCGTCGCGCAGACCTTCGGCATCGGCATCATCACCTCGCGCTTCCTCGACATCCCGTTCGAGGTGGCGATCTTCGTCGGCCTGCTCGGCATCCTGGTGTGCTCGATGCTCGGCGGCATGCGCGCGGTGACCTGGACCCAGGTGGCGCAATACATCATCCTGATCATCGCCTACCTGATCCCGGTGGTGTGGCTGTCGATCAAGCTCTTCGGCAACCCGTTCCCGGAGCTCGCCTACGGGCAGGTGCTCGAGCAGATCGGCGAGCTGGAGAAGAAGCTCGGCATCCTCAAGCCGCACGCCGCGGCCTACGTCGACGCGAAGGGCCAGTTCAGCTGGGTCGAGTTCAACAACTTCTGGGCGCTGACGCTGACCCTGATGATCGGCACCGCCTCGCTGCCGCACATCCTGATGCGCTACTTCACGACGCCGAACGTCAAGGACGCGCGCACCTCGGTCGGCTGGAGCATCTTCTTCATCTTCCTGCTCTACTTCACGGCGCCCGCCTACGCCGCGTTCGCCAAGCTGGAGGTCTACACCAACGTGATCGGCCAGAATATCGCCGACCTCCCGCGGTGGGTGCAGAACTGGTCCCAGGTCGGCGGCCTGCTGACGATCAAGGACGGCAACGGCGATGGCATCCTTCAGTTGAGCGAATTCATCATCAACCAGGACATCATCGTGCTGTCGATGCCGGAGATCGCCGGGCTGCCGTACGTGATCTCGGGCCTGGTGGCCGCCGGCGGCCTCGCCGCGGCGCTGTCGACCGCTGACGGACTGCTGCTCGCGATCGCCAACGCGCTGAGCCACGATGTCTACTACAAGTTAATCGATCCGCACGCGTCCACGATGCGCCGGCTGGTCGTGGCGCGGGTGCTGCTCGTCGTCGTCGCCGTCATCGGCGCGGCGGTGGCCGGCACGCGGCCCGCGGGCATCATCCAGATGGTCGCGTGGGCGTTCTCGCTCGCTGCGGCCGGGCTGTTCGCGCCTCTGGTCCTCGGCATCTGGTGGAAGCGCACGACGGCGGCGGGCGCGATTGCCGGCATGGTTATCGGCTTCGGCGTCTGCGTGTACTACCTCGTCGGCACGCGCTACTTCGGCATGACCGAGTGGTTCGGCATCCGCAACATCTCGAGCGCGCTGTTCGGCCTGCCGCTCGCCTTTCTGGTCACCTGGATCGTGAGCCTGATGACCGCGGCGCCGTCGAAGGAAATGCAGGAGTTCGTGGATTCGATCCGCGTGCCCAAGGGCGAGTTGCACTGGGTCGCCGGGCAGGCGCACGAGTAGACGCCGCGATCCACGCCCCGCTTGCGAAAGGCCCGCTCGCGGCGGGCCTTTCCTTTTCTCACCTGTCCACAACAGCGCCCCTATGCACATGACAACTGCTCGACGCATCGCCGTGGCGGGCGCGCTCGTTCTAACGCTCGCCGCCTGCGCCAGGGGCAAGGACGACCAGGCGGCCTACGACGTCTGCCTCGCAGGCGCCAAGAAGGACCCGGTTTACGGCAAGGCTGAGTTCGCCAGCAAGGAGCAATCGAACATCCAGGGATCCACCGGCGACTCCGGTATCCGCGTCAACATCCCCTACGAGCTCGGCGGCAAGAAGGGACTGTACCAGTGCATCGCCGACAAGCAGATCGACGGCACTTACAAGGTTACGTTCTAGGCGAGCAACTGCCTCACCAGCTCGGCAGTGGCGAGGCGGCGCTGCATCTCCTGGCGCACCGCGATCATGCGGAAGCGCACAGCACCGTACACCACCTCTTCGTCAAGCTCGCGGTACCTGGCGTGGATCGGCAGGGTTTCGAACAGGCGCTTCGCGGAATGATCGGCGACATCCAGGGCCGTGCGCGGCTCGGTGAGGCTTGCGGCCCTGAAGCGCTGGACGAACGAGTCGATCGCGTCGCCCCAGCCGTGCGCCCGGTGCGCCGGAGAGGGCAGCGCGGCCAGAACTGCGGAATACCACGCGGTGAGCGCCTCACTTAGCCGGGGACGCTGTTCGGCCGCGGCATGGGACCGGAGCAATCCCTCGGCGACGATGAGCAGGTCGCCAAGCACGGCGGCAAACGTTTCCCAGCGGCAGACATCGAGGGCGTCGAGAAAAGGCTTTTCCGTGAACAGGGCGTAGCTCGCCAGCCCGGTTTTGCCGCGGCAATAGTCGATCGCGCATTTCTGGGCGATGAGCGCGGCGCGCTCCTCCAGAAAAATCCTCAGCGCATCGGCGGTGGCGATAGGCGGCGGCCGCAGGTATGCGTGCAGGCGTGCAAGGAGACTTGTCATAACGAAGCTTCCTGACCCCAGGAGTTTCCGGCCGCTGGGTGATGGGTTTCATGGTAGCAGAGGGTGTAACATCGCGGCCATGCAAGGGCAGAATATCTGGTGGTCGTACTTGTATTTCCATCTGCCCAACTACGCCCTCGCGGTGCTGTTCTGGACGTTGATCGGGAGGTTCATGTTCGCGATGTTCCTGCCGCCCGACTCGCCCAACTACATCTACCGCTGGTTTCGACGCCTGACCAACTGGCTGATGCGACCGGTGGCGTACATCACGCCCTCGATTATGCCGCCGCTGGTGCTCGCGCCGATCGCTGCGTTCTGGGCGGCCATGGCTCGGGTCGCGTTCTTCATGGTGATGCATGGGGCAGGTTTGACCCCGCGCGTGGTGGCGTAAAGGAGAACTGCACGGATGCTGGATCGCCAGACGCTACTCCTCATGGTCGTCGGCCTATGCATCGTGAACGGAATTTTCTCGCCGTATGTCCAAATCACTTGGCGTATCGCGGCTGTGATAATGCCGGAACTTTTCCCGCGCACGCAGGAGTGGGCGTTGTTCTGGGGCTCAGTGCTGCTGTCCAGCATGACGCTACTCTTCAGCGGTGTGCCCGCCGCGCTCTACGAACGCCTGGTCGAGAGCAAGCCGGATGGCGTCGCCTCAATGTGGGTATGGCTTGCCGGCGCGGTCATATTGAGCCTTCCTGCAATTCAGAGAGGGCTCTAGCTGCGCCATTCTTGGCGAGTGGGCGAGCTTGACCTTATAATCCGCGCTTCTTTCCCGCGGCGTTCCGGTCTCCGGAACGCCGCGTCCGGGCCAAGTAGCTCAGTTGGTAGAGCAGCGGACTGAAAATCCGTGTGTCGGCGGTTCAATTCCGTCCTTGGCCACCAAATACCTGTCCGGGGACGTTCAAAGCCGTCCCCGGCATCCTCTGAAAACCGAGTTTTCCCTATGAGAGACCGTCCGAGGTTGTCCGGCGTCGTTCGTTGTTCGTTCGTTAATAGCCGGAGACCACTGCGGCTGAAGTACCGCCACGCCCGCAAAGAGAAGCGGCTCTCGCTCGGCGTGTATCCGCACGTTTCCTTCAGGCAGGCGCGCGAGCGGCGCGACGAGGCGAACGGCTGCTTGCCAGCGAGATCGATCCGAGCGAGCAGCGCAAGGAGCTGCGGCCCGACCTGCCGGTGGCGCTCACTTCCGGCTACTTGACCGAGGACCTGAGCGCGAAAGCTCGTTCGCTCGGCATCCGCGAAATTGTCTACAAGCCGAACACCTCGGACGATCTGTCAGGGGCGATTCACCGCGTGCTCTCCGAGCCTGCGGCGCGCGTAGGGGAATCCACTACCCCCGGTAGGGTAGGTTTCCCGGTCGCCGATTCGGACATTCTTCTAGCGCATTTACCGCATCCCCCCGATGCTCCCGGGGGCTCAGCGCGCGCACACTCACCCTCGACACAAAATCGGATTGCGCAGTGTTAGGAGTCGAACCCGGCATGGAAAAACGCAAGGCCAGGATTCTCGTCGTTGACGACCATCCGCCGCTTCGCGAGGAGATGTCGCGGCTGATCAATTTCGAGGCGGATCTTGGCGTTTCGCACGAGGCCGGCACCGCGGAGCAGGCGCTTGAACTGATCGACTCGGCGGAGATCGACTTGGCCATCGTCGACATTTCGCTGCCCGGAATGTCCGGGATCGAGTTGGTCCGCAACATCCGGGCCAAACGCCGCAGCCTGCCGATCCTCGTGCTTTCGATGCACGAGGAAAGCCATTACGGCGAGCGCGCCATGCGCGCCGGCGCGATGGGTTACGTCTCCAAGAGCGAAGCATCCGAAAGGGTCGTGCCGGCACTCCGCGAGTTGCTGAGCGGCGGAACCTATGTAAGTGAGAAACTCGGCGCACGCCTTGGCATTGGCAAGGCGCTTCACCAACCGCGCAAGGACGCCCCGTCGAGAGCCGCGGCAAATGGGCCTCCCGGGGGGAGGCCCAGCCACTCGGGTTACTGGTCGTTCGACGTCGCCAGTGAGAGCGTCGAAGTGTCGCCGGGAATCCTGCGCATATTCGGCCTCGATCCGGCGGGAGCGCCGCCGGCGCTCGCGCGCTTCCTCGAATACCTGCACGATGCCGATCGCCCGGATTTCCTGGGCAAATTCAACGCCGCGTGCGAGGGCGGCCCAGGATTCGACTCGGATGTGCGCACAATCGTATCGGGCCGCGCCGCACAATGGATTCGTGTCGTCTGCGAGCGACTGATGAACGACGACGGAGTCGCGCGGCTGCACGGCACCATGACCGACGTCACTTCGCTCAAGGATTCCGAACGTGCGCTCGCGGGCGAGATCCGGATACTGGAGGCGATTGCCGGTTCCGCGCCCTTGAACGAGATCCTCGATCTCCTTTGCAGGGACGTCGAATCGCAATCGGGCGAAGCTTTGTGCAGCGTACTGCTGCTCGATGAGGGCCGCCTGCAGGTGGGTGCTGCGCCCAGTCTGGGCGCAGCGTTCAGCGCAGGAGCCGGCGGCATTCCGATCGGAGATCCAGGCTGGGACGCCAAGGTCATCGGGGTGGGTGAAAAGCTGATCGTCCCCGACATCGCGGCCTCCACGCTTGAAGGGGAATTTCGCGATTACGCGCTCGGTCAGGGCATACTGGCTTGCTGGGGGCTGCCGGTTCGCGGCCGGGACGGCACGGTGCTCGGAGTCTTCGCCACCTATTACAAGACGGCGCGCGGCCCCACTGAATACGAAGAGCGGCTCGGCGAGCGCGCCGAGCGTTTGGTGAGGATCGCGATCGAGAACAGCCGCGCGCGTGCGAGGATCCAGCGTCTCGCGCACTTCGACGAGCTGACCGGATTGCCCAACCGCGTCGCCTTCATGGAGCGCCTGGAGCGTGCGATCGAGTCCTCGCGGCAGACCGGCGCATCGTTCGCCGTAATGGCGTTCGGTCTCGACAGGTTCAAGAACATCAACGAGACGCTGGGCCACGAAACCGGCGACGAGGTGCTGGCGGCGGTTGCGCGGCGTCTGCGCAACTGCGTGAGCGATCCCGCGTCGCTCGCGCGCTTGGGCGGCAACCGATTCGCTGTGCTGGTCGAAGGCGTCACTCCCGAGCTGCACGCGCTCGACGCGGCCAAACACAGGATCGAAGCCGGCGAATCCCCCTCTTCCACGCGCGATCCGGCGCAGATCGCCGGCGCGATCGCGGATACGCTGGCGAGGCCGCTCCTCGCGCGAGGCGCCGAACTCTATCTCACCACCAGCATAGGCATCAGCACCTACCCCGACGACAGCCGCGACGCCCGGGCGCTGCTGAGAAACGCCAACATCGCAATGTACCGAGCCAAGGAGCTGGGGGGAAGTTCCCACCAGCGCTACTCGGAGCGGATGGATCTCTATTCCATCAGGCGCCTTGAGCTGGAGAGCAGCCTGCGCGGCGCGCTCGATCGCGACGAGCTGCTGGTGCACTACCAGCCCAAAGTCGAGCTTGCCAGCGGCCGCATCGTCGGGATGGAGGCGCTGGTACGCTGGCGGCATCCGAAGTACGGTTGGGTCTCGCCCATGGAGTTTATCCCGATCGCGGAGGAAAACGGGTTGATCATGCCGATCGGGCGGTGGGTACTGCGGCACGCCTGCGCGCAGAATCGGATGTGGCAGGCGGCGGGGCTGCCGAAAGTTCGCGTGGCGGTCAATTTTTCCGCGCGCCAGTTCATGCACCAGAATCTGGTGGAAGACGTCGCCGCAGTGCTGCGCGAGACGGGGCTCGACGCCTCAAGCCTCGAGGTCGAGATCACCGAAAGCGTGGTGATGCATGACACCGAACGCGCGGCGCGCACGCTGCAGCAGTTGAAGGCGATGGGCGTCAGCATCTCGATAGACGACTTCGGCACCGGTTACTCCTCGCTCGCCTATCTGCGGCGCTTTCCGATCGACAGCGTGAAGGTGGACCGCTCGTTCATCCTGGAGACCCCCGGCAACAGCGATGCAGCCGCCATCGCACAGGCGATCATCGCCATGGCGCAAAGCCTGCGCCTTGGCGTGATCGCGGAAGGCGTGGAAACCGCGGAACAGGTCGAATTTCTCGAGTTTTTCGGATGCGAACAGGCCCAAGGCCATCTGTTCGGCAAGCCGCTCGGTGCGCCGGAGTTTTCCCGCCTGCTGCGATTGCGCGGCGCCGGAAACACCGATCCAACCGCCGCGCCGTGGTGGAATTCCTCCCCGCAGGAAGAGAGAGTGGTCTGATAGACTGTTGAAGAAATTTTCTCCACATACAGAATCGGTTCTTGCGGAAAACGGTTTTCATAGGGAAGCGTTTTTCGACAGCCGCTCATTTTGGCGAGATAAATGGAGCTGTGTCCAGGTGTCCTCTGTTTTTCAACGACCTGCTGAATTTTCGTTTCAAACGGCGAGCAGCGGCGAACCGCGATCGCGATGTTCGGGTTCCAAGCCGCGATGAGGTTGACCCATGGCCGTTCCTGAATCGTGGGGGGGGATCGCTTTGAAGCAGTTCCGTCGTCGAGGACTGAGCCCTAAGCAAGGCGTCTTGCTGCTCGCGGCGGCGGGCAGCATCGCACTCTTCGCGGTGGTCGCGCACAACCTGAACCGGGAGCACGAGATCGCGGTTGAGGCCGCGCGCGCAAAAACGCAAAACCTCGCGCGAATGCTGGAAGAGCACGCGCGTCAGAATTTGCAGCGCGTCGAAAGCAGCCTTCTGCGGGCGGTTGATGAGGTTCGACGGAGCGGAGACTTGGACCGCGCCGACCGGGCCGCATTGCGCGGACGCCTTAACATGCACCTACCCTTGGATGGCTCGGTTCGCACGCTCGTGGTCGCGGACCGCAACGGCGCCATCATGGTGTCCACGGCGGTAGAAGGCAAACGGGTACCCCTCAGTATCGCAGACCGTGAGTATTTCACCGCACTGCGCGACCACTCCGACCTCGCGATGATGATCGGCACCCCGGTGAGAAGCTACCGCACCGACCAGTGGGTGCTGCCGGTCAGCTACCGGCTCACGGCAGCGGATCGCGGCTTCGAAGGTCTCATTGTGGCCATGGTGGAGCCGGCGTATTTCCAGAGTTTCTACGATTCCATCGATGTCGGCGCGAACGGTTTTGTCGCCATCTTCCTTCGTTCGGGCTGGATCGCGGTGCTCTGGCCCGCCAGCGAGCGGCTGCTGACCCGCAACTGGGCCGACTCGCCGATGTTCAGCGAACACCTGCCCCGCTCCGGGGTCGGCACGGTGCGCGAGGTCGTCGTCGCCGACGGCGTCGAGCGCATCACCAGCTACCGGGCGCTCAACGCCTATCCGGTCGTTGTTGCCGTCGGTGTGTCGCTATCCGACGCCCTGGCCGGTTGGCGCACGCGCGCGTGGCGCCAAAGCATCCTCCTCCTCGTGGCGCTCATTATCTTGTCCACCGCCGCGTTCATGCTCACACGGCAGCTCCGGCGGCGCGAGGCCGCCGACGCCGCGCTGCAGGCGAGCGAGGAACGCTTCCGCACCCTGGCCGACGCGGCGCCGATGATGGTCTGGATGTCCGGTACGGACAAGCTCTTCACGTATTTCAACCGGCGCCGGCTGGAGTTTCGCGGCCGAACTCTGGAGCAAGAACAGCGTAAAAGCTGGGTCGAGGGCATTCATCCCGAGGATGCGCAGCGCTGTCTGACCGTTTATGAAACGGCGTTCGAGGCGCGGCGCGAATTCGAGATGGAGTATCGCCTGCAGCGCAGCGACGGAGCGTATCGCTCGATTCTGGGCCGGGGGGTGCCGCTGTTCGCCTCTTCCGGTGCTTTCCTCGGGTACATCGGCTCCTGCATCGACATTACCGAACGCAAGCGGGCCGAAGACGAGCGGCTGCGCCTTGAGCGGGAGATACTGCAGATCGACGAGGCCCAGCAGCGACGCATCGGACGCGAGCTGCACGACGAGCTGGGCCAGCAGCTGACGAGCATCGCGTTGATGGCCAAAGTGGTCGAGCACAAGCTGCGCGACAAAGGCGGGGAAGCGGACGAGATAAAGCGCATCGTCGAAGCGGTGAACCAGGCGACCTCGTTCACCCGTTCGCTCGCAAAGGGTTTGAATCCTGTGGACTTGGCCGAGAACGGTCTGATGGGGGCGTTGGAGCAGATGGCGGCGACGCTGAGCAGCCGGGTCGGGGTGAAGTGTTCTTTCTGCTGCGACAAACCGGTGCTGGTGCACGACAACGCCGTGGCGACGCACCTGTACCGCATTGCCCAGGAGGCGGTCAACAACGCGCTCAAGCACAGCCGCGCGAAGCGCATCGACATCGAGCTGCAGGGGGGCGCGGGCGGGCTTCGCCTGAGCGTGAGCGATGACGGCGTGGGCTTCGCCGCCCAGGGCCCCGAACGCGACCGCGGCATGGGGTTGGAGATCATGCGCTTCCGCGTCGACGCGATCGATGGGACAATGGAAATCCGCGCGCGCAAGCCATCGGGCACGGTGGTGAGCGTGACGCTCGCGGATGCCTTGCGCGAGCGGCCGGCTGAATAACGGGATGTGTTTCTCGATGGTTTCCGTGGATAACAGGGAGGGGTGCAACAAGCTGCGAATGAAGTCGAGCATCCTCATCGTGGACGATCATCCGATGCTGAGGCACGGCCTTGCCCAGCTTCTCAACGGTGAGGCCGACCTCGAGGTCCTCGGCGAGGCCGGCACGGCTGACGAGGCGCTGGAGGCGCTGCGCAAATCGCGGTTCGATCTGATTATCACGGACCTCTCGCTCAGCGGCGTTTCCGGTATCGAGCTGGTCCGCAACATCCACGCGCGCGACGCGAACCTTCCGGTGCTGGTGATCTCGATGTACGACGAAACCGTATACGCCGAGCGCGCCCTGCGCGCCGGAGCGCGCGGCTACATCATGAAGCAGGAGGCGACCGAGAAAGTGCTCTCCGCGGTGCGGCGCCTGCTCGCCGGCGACGTGTACCTGAGCGACGCGCTGCAGGCGAAAATGCTGCGGCGCGCGGTGGGCAGGCGCGGCGACGCGCCCGTCCTGCCGGTCGAAGTGCTGAGCGACCGTGAGCTCGAAGTGCTCCGCCTGATGGGGCGCGGCCGGGGCACCCGGGAGATTTCACAGGAACTGCACCGCAGCATCAAGACCGTGGAAGCGCACCGCGCGAGTCTCAAGGACAAGCTCGGGCTGAAAACCGCGGCGGAACTCGCGCACTTCGCCGCGAAGTGGTTCAACGAGGGATAGGGGATTCCCCTATCCCCGACTAAGAGTCTTCCACTGCCCGCGATTCAGCGTTTCTTCTAGCGTTTTTCCCGCAATTCCCCGATTAATTCCTCTGCCTGCGTCGCGCACACTGCGACGCATGGAAAAGGCGCTCCACAGCGGATTGATTTTCTTCTGGCTGCCTGCGTCACTGGGAATGGGCGCCGGCGCGCTTGTGCTTGTGTTGGCGGGCCTGGGTTGGGGCGGTGTGGCGGCCGGCGGCTCGGTGGCCGCGGCGGGCCTTGCCTGCGGCTGGCTGCTCTCGGGTCGGCATGCGAAGGCGCTGGGCGCGATCGCGGCGCCGCTTGATGAGGCACGAGCTGGGCTCGACCAGATTTGCGTGCAGGCCGGGCCGATCTGGGCGAAGCAGATCGAGACGGTGCGCGCGCAGACCGAGGAGTCGGTCAATGCGCAGGTCGAGCGTTTCTCGGGGATCATCGCGAAGATCGGGGCGGCGCTCGCCGAATCGAGGGATCTCGCGGGCGACCTGGGCAGCAAGCGCGACGGGGGCATTCCGGCGGTGATCCGCGAATGCGAAGCAGAACTGGCGCGCGTCGTGGGCGCGGTCAAGACCTCGCACCAGATTCGCGAGACGCTGCTTGCGGAGGTCGCGGAGGTGATGGACCTGCGCCAGGTCATGCAGGAACTCAAGGACATGGTGACCGAGGTGACCGCGATCGGGCTCCAGACCAAGCTCCTTGCCTACAACGCCGCGATCGAGGCCGCGCATGCGGGCGATAAGGGAAGCAGCTTTGCGGTGGTCGCGGGCGAGATGCGCCAGCTCTCCACGCGCTCGAGCGAAACGGTCCAAAAGATGTCGAAGAAGGTCGGCGCGATCAATACCGCGCTGAGCGGGGTGTTCGAGGACACCGAGCGCTTCGCCGCGCAGGACAAGGAGGCGGAGTCAAACGCCCGCTCGGCGATCGCGCGGGTGCTCGCGCGCTTCGGCGAAGTGGGCTCGCTGCTCTCCAGGTCCTCGCAGCTCTTGCAAGCCGAAAGCGAGGGGATCCGCGACGAGATCTCGCAGGTGCTGGTGTCGCTGCAGTACCAGGACCGCACCAGCCAGATCCTCACCCACGTCATCAAGGGCATGCAGGAGCTGCACGAGCGGCTCGGCCAGGACTCGCAGTTGCTCGAGCAGATGCGCCGCGCCTACTCGACCCGGGAGGAGCACCGCAATCACGAACTGGTGCAGGCGCGCGTCGTCGCGCCGGCGCCGAACATGACCTATTTCTGAAGCGGAAATGGCCAAGACCGTGATGATCGTGGACGACAGCTCCTCGCTGCGGCAGGTGGTGTGCATCGTCCTGAAGGGCGCCGGCTACGAGGTGCTGGAGGCGGCCGATGGCGATGACGCGGTGGCCCAGCTCGACGGGCGCAAGGTCGATCTCATCATCTCCGACGTCAACATGCCCAGGATGGACGGCATCACGCTGGTGAAGGAGATCAAGAAGCTGCCGGACTACAAGTTCACCCCGATCATGATGCTCACCACGGTGTCCGATGAAGACAAGAAGCGCGAAGGCCAGGCGGCGGGGGCAAAAGCCTGGCTGGTGAAGCCCTTCGTGCCCGCGCAGATGCTCACCGCGGTAATGAAGGTGCTGCCGTCATGAACCCCAAGAAAACGGTCATGGTGGTCGACGACTCCGTCTCGGTGCGGCAGGCGATCTGCGGCTCGCTCGAGGAAGCCGGATACGACACTGTGGAAGCCGAAGACGGAACGCAGGCGATCGCCCAACTCGACGGGCGCAAGATCAATCTCATCATCTGCGACGTCAACATGCCCAACATGGACGGGATCACTTTCGTCAAGGAGATGAGGACCATGGAGAGCTACAAGTTCACCCCGGTGATCATGCTCACCACCGAGTCGGCGGAAGCCAAGCGCCTGCAGGGCCAGATGGCCGGCGCCAAAGCCTGGGTGGTGAAGCCGTTCCGCCCGCAGCAGATGATGAACGCGATAGCGAAGCTGATCCAGCCATGAGCGCCAGGGCAGAACGCGGCAACGGGGCGCGCCGGCTCTCGGTGGAGGGCGACATGACCATCTATAAGGCGCTGGCGCTCAAGACGAGGCTGCTTCAGGCGCTCAAGGGCGCTTCGCAGCTCGAAGTGGACCTCTCGCGGGTGAGCGAGGTGGACACGGCGGGAGTGCAACTGCTGCTGCTCCTGAAGCGCGAGGCGATGAAATCGCGCAAGCCGCTGCGCCTGGTGGGGCACAGCGCGGCGACCTTGGATGCGCTGGATCTGTTCAATCTGGGCGCCTACTTCGGCGACCCGGTGGTCATCAAGCGCGCCGACCGGCGCGGCAAATCGGCTGAAGGGAGCAAGAAATGAATCTCGAACCCGCACGGCAGGCCTTCATCGCCGAGAGCCAGGAGCTGCTCGTCGCGCTGGAAAAGGCGCTGCTTGCGCTGGAGTCCTCCCCCGAGGACAAGGAGTTGCTGGTCGCGGCGTTTCGCTCGGCGCACACCATCAAGGGCTCGGCCGGGGTGTTCGGCTTCGAGCCGGTGGTCGATTTCACCCACCTGGTGGAAGGGGTGCTGGAGCGAGTGCGCGACGGCGCGCTCAAAGTGAATAGCGACCTGATCGGGCTGTTGCTCGCCTGCTGCGATCACGTTTCGCAGCTGATCACGCAAAGCGAAGAAGAAGGCAAGGAGATCGCGGAGGGCACGCTTGCCACGGGGCGCTCGCTGGTTGAGCGGTTGAAGGGGCATCTTGCGCCCGCGGGGGCGGCTGCTGCGCTGGCGCCCTTGGCTCAAGCGGCTGCGCCGGCGGTGCAAGAGGCGCAAGTCGAGGCGGTGGGCGGGGGGCGGGTTGTGAGCGACACCTGGCACATTTCCCTGCGCTTCGGGCGCGACGTGCTCAGGAACGGCATGGACCCGATGTCCTTCATCCGGTATCTCGCGACGCTGGGCACGACCGTCTCGACCATCACGCTGTCCGATGCGATCCCCGAGGCAAAGCACATGGACCCCGAGTCCTGTTACCTCGGAATGGAGATCGAATTTCGCAGCGACGCGGACAAGGAGACCATCGCCGGGGTGTTCGATTTTGTGCGCGATGACTCCGTCGTCCACATCCTGCCCCCGCACAGCAGGATCCTGGAGTACATCGAGCTGATCGAGAAGCTGCCCGAGGACAAGAAGCTGCTGGGCGAGCTGCTGGTAAAGAGCGGCGCGCTCGCGCAGGCGGAGCTGGAGGAGGGCCTCGCGCTGCAGCAACAGCAGGCGAAGCAACGCGCCGCGGGCGAGCACGATGCGATCGGCAAGATTCTCGTCGAAAAAGGCATGGTGCAGCCGGAGCTGGTGGATGCGGCGCTGGAGAAGCAGCGCATCAACAAGGAGTCGGCCGCGCAGGAAGCGAATTTCATCCGTGTCCGCGCCGACAAGCTCGACGAGCTGATCACCCTGGTGGGCGAACTGGTGATCGCCAGCGCGGGCGTGAACCTCGTCGCCCAGCGCGCGGCCCACGGCGAGCTGGTCGAGGCGGCCTCCACCCTGGCGCGGCTGGTCGAGGAAGTACGCGACGGGGCGTTGAAGCTGCGCATGGTGCCGATCGGCGAGACCTTCAGCCGCTTCAACCGCGTGGCGCGCGACCTGGGGCGCGAGCTCGGCAAGGACGTCGAGCTCATCCTGAGCGGCACGGAAACCGAACTGGACAAGTCGATGGTCGAGAAAATCAGCGACCCGCTGATGCACCTGGTGAGGAACGCGCTCGACCACGGCATCGAGCGGCCCGAGCTGCGGCACGAGCGCGGCAAGCCCGGCCGCGGCCGCTTGCAGCTCAATGCCTACCACGAGTCGGGCAGCATCGTGATCGAAGTCGCCGACGACGGCGAGGGGCTCGAGCGCAGGAAGATTTTCGCCCGCGCCGTGGAGCTCGGCTTGGCCGCGCCGGGGCAGAATCCGACCGACCAGGAAATCCACCGCTTCATCATGGAACCCGGATTTTCCACCGCCGAGCAGGTCACCAACGTCTCCGGGCGCGGCATCGGCATGGACGTGGTCCGGCGCAACGTCGAGGCGCTGCGCGGCAGCATCGACATCGACGGCGCCGAGGGCCAAGGCACGATCGTCGCGATCCGCCTGCCCCTGACGCTGGCCATCATCGACGGCTTCGCCGTCGGCGTGGGCCCGGCGGCCTACGTGCTGCCGCTCGAAACCGTGCTCGAATGCATGGAACTCGCCGGCGAGGAACGAGCGAGAGTCCGCGAAAGCGGTTACATCAACCTGCGCAACGAAGTCCTGCCGCTCCTGCGGCTGCGCGATGTGTTCGAAGTGCGCGGCGAGTCGGCCAAGCGCGAGAACATCGTCGTGGTGCAGTACGGCGGGCAGCGCGCCGGATTCATCGTCGATGCGCTGATGGGCGAATTCCAGACCGTCATCAAGCCGCTCGGCAAGCTCTTCGAGCGGCTCTCGGGGATCAGCGGCTCCACCATCCTCGGTACCGGGGAAGTGGCGCTGATCCTGGACGTGCAGGCGCTGGTCGCGCGCGCCGCAGGCGGCAAGCAGCGCAACATGCAGCGGCAATCGGCCGAAGAGCATCTGTCGGAAAGGAAATAGCGGTAGTACGCGGCGAGGAGATCAAACATGTTCAAGAATCTTGAGAGACGAGTGCGTATGGTCCTGAGGCTCGCTTTATCTGCCGCCGCGAAATCGATCTGGATCTACGCCCTCATGGTCGGGTCCAGCAGCGGGTTGAGCGTGCTGGACCAAGCGAGCAGGCCGCCGAGTGACGGGCAAGATGTTCGATAGGTCGGTGCGGATACGGAGTTAGTCGATTACTAGGAGGAAAGAATGAAGCTGAGCGCGACACAAATCGGGCTGGTGCAGACGAGCTTTGCCAAGGTGGCGCCGATCTCCGACAAGGCGGCGGAGCTGTTCTACAACCGGCTGTTCCAGGTCGATCCCAAACTGCGCAAGCTCTTCCGGGGGGACATGAAGGCTCAAGGCAGGAAGCTCATGTCCATGATCGCGGCGGCGGTCAAGGGGCTGGACAACGTGCCGCGCCTGGTGCCGGTCCTGCAGGACCTGGGCCGGCGCCACGCCGTCTATGGCGTGCGCGACCGGGACTACGCCACGGTGGGGCAGGCGCTCATCTGGACGCTCGAGAAGGGCTTGGGCGGCGCGTTTACCGCCGAAGTACGGGCGGCATGGATCGCCGTCTATACGTTGATCGCCGACACGATGAAGGCGGCGGCCGCAGCGGGTCGGGCCGCCGATACAACCGTCTCTCAAAAAGGAGCAGCGCTTATGTTCGACAAAAATTTGAATGTGGGTACCGGAGTCATTTTCCTGCTGTTTGCGGGAATGCTCGTGATGGGGACGGCCGATCTGGGGCTGACGAGCGCCGCGATGGCCAGACTGATGAACATCTTCGTCGTCGTCGGTTTGTTGCTGACTGCAGCTTGGGCGTGGTGGCTGAACCGTTCCGTCTTTCGGCCACTGCGTCAGGCAGTCGAGGTGGCGGAGGTGCTGGGGGGCGGGGATACGAGCATGGCGATAGATCGCGCTTCGGGCGAGGCAGCCGGTCCGCTCCTGGCTGCGCTGGCGCGCGTTCAGGGGACCATGTCGGAACTGCAAGGAGGCGGACAGGGAAATCTCCAGTGCAAGCTTGCCTTGGATGTGACCGCAACCAACGTAATGGTGGCCGACGCCGATTTCAACATCGTCTATGTGAATCACGCGGTGCTGAAGATGCTCACCGAGGCTGAGGCCGACATCAGAAAAGATCTGCCGGCCTTCAACGCGAGCAAATTGATCGGCAGCAATATCGACCTCTTCCACAAGAACCCAGCGCACCAGCGCGGAGTCCTCGCCAACCTGCGCGGCACGCACAAGGCGCAAATCACGATCGGCGGGCGCACGTTCCATCTCATCCTCAACCCGATCATGAACAGCGACGGCCAGCGAGCCGGCTTCGTCGTGGAGTGGCAGGACAGGAGCGCGGAACTGGCGATGTTGGAGGCCAAGCGCAAGTCGGACGAGGAAATCCTGCGCATCAAGAACGCGCTGGACAACTGTTCGACCAACGTCATGATCGCCAGCAACGACGGCAACATCGTTTACATGAACAAGTCGGTTGTCGAAATGATGCAGAGAGCCGAATCCGACATCAAGAAGGACTTGCCGGGGTTCGACGTGCGGCGGCTGATCGGGGCGAACTTCGACTCGTTCCACAAGAATCCTTCGCACCAGAGGAACCTGCTGGCGAATCTGCGCGGCGCGTACCGCGCGGAGATCGTGATCGGCGGCCGCACCATGGCCCTGATCGCCAACCCGATCCACGACGATAAGGGCGTGCGCGCGGGATCGGTGGTGGAATGGAAGGATCGCACCGTCGAGGTGGCGGTAGAGAACGAGATAGGCGTAACCGTCAAGGCGGCCAACGACGGCGATTTTTCCAAACGCTTGGTTGTCGAGGGCAAGGATGGCTTCTTCAAGCAGTTGGCGCTCGGCGTAAACCAGCTGATACAAACCAGCGATCAGGGGCTCGGCGAAGCGGTGCGGGTGTTGAAAACCCTGGCAACGGGCGATCTGACCGTGACCGTCACCGGGGCCTATAAGGGCGCTTTCGGGCAGTTGTTGGATGCCATGAAGGAGATGTCGGCGAAGCTCTCCCAGGTGGTGAGCGAAGTGCGCGGGAGCGCGGAAGCGCTGTCCTCGGCCTCGGAACAGGTGAGCGCGACGGCGCAGTCGATGAATCAAGGCGCGAGCGAGCAGGCGGCGAGCGTCGAGGAAACCTCGGCCTCGATCGAGCAGATGACCGCCTCGATCACGCAGAACGGCGAGAACGCCAAGGTCACCGACGGCATTGCCGGGCAGGCCGCCAAGCAGGCGGGCGAGGGCGGCGCGGCGGTCGAGCAGACCGTCGGCGCGATGAAGGACATCGCCAAGAAGATCGGCATCATCGACGACATCGCCTACCAGACGAACCTGCTTGCCTTGAACGCCGCGATCGAGGCGGCGAGGGCGGGCGAGCACGGCAAGGGCTTTGCGGTGGTGGCGGGCGAGGTGAGAAAGCTCGCCGAGCGCAGCCAGGTGGCGGCGCAGGAGATCGGCGAGATGGCGGGCAACTCGGTGGCGGTGTCCGAAAAAGCGGGCAAGCTCCTCGGGGAGATGGTCCCTGCGATCAAGAAGACTTCCGACCTGGTGCAGGAGATCGCGGCGGCTTCGCAGGAACAATCGTCGAGCGTCGGGCAGATCAACACCTCGATGACGCAGTTGAACCAGATCACGCAGCAGAACGCTTCGTCGTCCGAGGAACTGGCGGCGACGGCCGAGGAGATGAGCGGGCAGGCGGAGAACCTGCAGCAACTGGTGGGGTTCTTCAAGGTCGACGGGACCGAGGGACAGGCGATGGCGGCGCGCGCTCCGGCGCGCAAGGCCGCCGCGCCGGCGAAGCCGGCCCATGGCGCGGCGCCCGCGCACGCCCCGGCGCTCGCGCACGGCGCGGCCGCGCCGCAGGCCAAGGAGTTCACCAAGTTCTAGGAGGCGGCCATGGTTGAGCCAGGAACGAGGGGGCCGGACCCCCTCGCAACTCCCCCACATCAGAGGAAACCAACATGGGTGCGCTAGTTCGTGCTGAACGCAGGACGTCGCAGGCGCTGCAGGAGCAGGCGGTCGCGCGCGGCCGGCAGTATCTGACCTTCATCGTGGCGGGAGAGTCGTTCGCCATCGCGATCGCCTCGATCAAGGAGATCATCGAGTACCGCAAGCCCACCGACGTGCCGATGATGCCCCCGTACATGCGCGGGGTGATCAACCTGCGCGGGCGCGTGGTGCCGGTGATCGACCTGTCGGTGCGCTTCGGCCGCGCGCCGATCGAGGCGGCGCGGCGCACCTGCATCGTGATCCTGGAGATCCAGCAGGAGGGCGAGCAGCACGGCATTGGGGTGGTGGTCGATGCGGTGAGCGCGGTGCTGGAGATCGCGGACGCGGATGTCGAGCCGCCGCCGAGCTTCGGGGCGAACCTGAGGACGGACTTCATCACCGGGATGGGCAAGATCGGCGAGAAGTTCGTCATCATCCTGGACATCGAGCGCGTGCTCTCCATCGAGGAACTCGCGGCGCTCGCCGCGATCGCGGATGAGGAACCGCAGGCCCGGGGGGGCGCTGCTGCTGCGGCGTCCGGCGAGCAGGATTAGGTCGAGCGATGCAGGCAGGGGCCGCCGGAGCGGGCGCAGCCGGGGGGCGGCCCGCGGAATGGACGGGCGTCGGAGCGCCCGCGCCGCTCGATGCCCCGGTCTTCGAGGCCATCCGGGCCTGGATTTACGAAACCGCGGGCATCAACCTCTCCGATCAGAAGAGGGCGCTCGTCATCGGACGCCTTGCGTCGCGGCTGCGGCACTTCCGGCTCGCGAGCTACGCCGAGTATTTCAAGCTGCTGCGCAGCGGGGCGCACCCCGCGGAGCCGCAGATTGCGATCGACCTGCTGACCACCAACGAGACGCATTTCTTCAGGGAGCCCAAACACTTCGATTTCCTGCGCGACAAGATCGTTCCCGCCCACCCGGCGGGCCGGGCGCTGCGCGTCTGGAGCGCGGCGAGCTCCTCGGGCGAGGAGCCCTACAGCATCGCCATGACGCTCGGGGCGGCGCTGGGGGAGGGACCGTGGGAGGTGCTCGCCTCCGATCTCAGCACCCGGGTGCTCGATCGCGCGCGCAGCGGCCACTATTCGATGGCGCGCGCGAAGACGATCCCGCGGCCGTATCTGCTGCGCTACTGCCTGAAAGGGATCGGCGCGCAGGAGGGGACCTTCCTCGTCGAGCCGCGCCTGCGCAGCCGCGTGCAGTTCGAGCAGATCAACCTGGTGGTCGGCGCGCTGCCCCGGATCGGCGAGTTCGACGTGATTTTCCTCAGAAACGTGATGATCTATTTCGACTTGCCCACCAAGCGCGAGGTGGTCGCGCGCATGCTGCCGCATCTACGCGGCGGCGGGACCCTGATCGTGGGGCACTCGGAGAGCCTGAACGGCGTGAACGACGCGCTGAAGACCGTCCAGCCTTCGGTGTACCGCAAGCCATGAACAAGGCGCCGGCCGACGTCCTCGAGATCTTCCTCCAGCCCGGAGAGTTCTATTTCGGCGAGGAGAAGACGCGCATCCGCACCCTGCTCGGCTCGTGCGTGGCGGTCACGCTGTGGCATCCGCGGATGCATATCGGAGGGATGTGCCACTACATGCTGCCGAACCGGCCGCAGCGGAGAAAGGACGAGCTGCTCGACGGGCGCTACGCCGACGAGGTGCTGGAGATGTTCATGCGGGAACTGCGGCGCTCGCACACCCGGCCCGCGGACTACCAGGTGAAGATCTTCGGCGGCGGGCGCATGTTCGCGTTCACGCAGAAGGCCAAGCGCCACGTGGACGTGTCCGACCGCAACATCGATATCGGCCGGCGACTGATCGTCCAGCACGCCTTCAAGATCGTGGCCGAAGACCTCGGCGGCGAGGGCCACCGCAACGTCATCCTCGATCTGTGGAGCGGCGACGTGTGGGTCAAGAAGGCGGCAAAAGCCATGGCCGTCGGCGGCGACTGAATCTTTCCCAATGCGCAAGATCAGGGTAGTAGTCGTGGACGACTCCGCGGTTGTGCGCCAGGTGATCTCCGGCGTGCTCTCCAGAGAGCGCTCGATCGAGGTCATCGCCGCCGTGGCCGACCCGATCTTCGCCATGAAGCGCATGGACATGGACTGGCCGGACGTGATCGTGCTCGACGTGGAAATGCCGCGCATGGACGGCATCACGTTCCTCAAGAAGATCATGTCGGAGCGCCCCACGCCGGTGGTGATCTGCTCGACGCTGACCGTCAAGGGGGCGGAGACCACCATGCAGGCGCTGGCGGCGGGCGCCGTGACCATCGTCACCAAGCCGAAAATCGGCGTCAGGAATTTCCTGCTCGATGCCTCCGCGGACCTGGTGGAGGCGGTCAAGGCCGCCTCGCGCGCCAACGTGCGCAACCTGCTCTCCGCGGACCGGTTGCGGGCGGAGTCCGCCGCCGAGCGCGCCCGGCTTCCGGCGGGCGCGCTCAAGGAAACCACCGAGCACGTCGTCGCTCTCGGCACCTCCACGGGCGGCACCCAGGCGCTGGAACTGATCCTGTCGGCGCTGCCGCGCGTAACGCCCGGAATCGTCGTAGTGCAGCACATGCCGGAAAAATTCACCGCCGCGTTCGCCGAGCGCCTGGACGACGTCTGCGAGATCGAGGTGAAGGAAGCGCAGGACAACGACCGCGTCCTGCCCGGACGCGCGCTGATCGCCCCGGGGGGCAGGCAGATGACGCTCAAGCGCAGCGGCGCCCAGTACTACGTGGAGGTAAAAGGCGCGCCCCCGGTCAACCGCCACTGCCCGTCGGTGGACGTGCTGTTCCGCTCGGTGGCGAAATGCGCCGGAAAGAACGCGCTCGGAATCATCATGACCGGCATGGGCGACGACGGCGCACGCGGCCTGCTGGAAATGCAGCGGGCGGGCGCGCGCACCGTGGCTCAGGACGAAGCGAGCTGCGTGGTGTTCGGCATGCCGAAGGAGGCGATCAAGCTGGGCGCCGCGGAAAAGGTCCTGCCCCTGCACGCCATCTCCAGGGAGATTTCCGCCTATGGTTCCTGGGAAACCCATCCACCAGGCTCTGTCCGGTAATGAAAGAGCCCAGCCAAGTACTTGAGATCTTCCTGCAGCCGGGGGAGTTTTACTTCGGCAACCGGGACACGCGCATCCGCACGCAGCTCGGCTCCTGCGTCGCGATCACCCTGTGGCATCCGGCCCGGAAAATCGGCGGCATGTGTCACTACAGGCTCCCGACTTGGGGGAAGGCGCTCGCCGATGCTCTCGAGGGGCAATATGCGGACGAGGTGATGCAGTTGTTCCTGGGCGAGATCGCCGCAGCCGGGACCTTGCCGTCCGAATACGAAGTCAAGCTCTTCGGCGGCGGCGAGGTGTTTTCCGGAGTCGAGCGAGGCGCAGATAGGGTCCCGGCGCGACACCTCGAGGCCGGCCGCTCGCTCGCGACCCGGTATGGATTCCGCATCAAAATCGAGGATTCTGGCGGCGGGACCGGGCCCCGCAACCTGATATTCGACATCTGGAACGGCAACGTCTGGGTGCGCAAATTCAAGGACCCGGCGCCGACGACAGCCGGCAATTTGCGAGTGCCGCCGCGCAGCGGACTTGATCGCTGAAGGGGGCCGGCGTGTCACCGTCCATCACATCCCGACGCAACGCTTGGACCCAGGGCCTCCTTGCAGGGGAAAAACGCGTCCTCGAGATGACCGCGCT
>Ga0137451_1000085_pt1 | contig 28373 bp, 32 predicted proteins | sample EasRivERMGT500_2_FD_102336 | JGI IMG/M metagenome (GOLD analysis project Ga0137451, IMG submission 102336) | Soil microbial communities from meander-bound floodplain in the East River, Colorado, USA - East River MetaG ERMGT500_2 | ecosystem: Environmental > Terrestrial > Soil > Floodplain ... | reverse complement strand
GCAGCTCACGTGCTTCGCGATGCCGGCGGCGCGCGTTGCGCGCTTCAAGTCCACGTCCTTCACGCGCAGCTTCAGGCATTCGCGCAGGCGCAGGCCCGCCCCGTAGAGCAGGCTCGCCATCAGCCACCGGGACCCGTCGATTTGCGCGAGCAGGCGCCGTACCTCGGCCACCGAGAGCACCGTCGGCAGCCGCGCCGGACGTTTGGCGCGCTCCAGGCCATCGAGCCACGCCAGCGGTTGGTTGAGCGCCTCCTTGTACAGAAAGAGCAGCGCGGAGAGCGCCTGGTTCTGAGTCGAGGCGGCGACATCCCGATCGCGCGCGAGATGATTGAGGAATGCCGTCACCTCCGTCTCGCCCAGCTCGCGCGGGTGGCGCGTGCCGTGGAAGCGGATGAAGCATTTGATCCAGTGCACATAGGTTTCCTCCGTGCGGCGGCTATAGTGACGGCGCGCGATCGCGTCGCGCACCCGGTCGAGCAAGCGCGGGCGCGCGGTCGGCCGGCCCGCTGGCGTGTGATCGTCCATGGTCCCCCCTGTCAGGGCCGTATCAAGGCCCTCTGGGGCGTAACGGATTGATCAGGTTGAAGGATGACAGGCAACGAGAGCAGAATGGCTCTTTGCAAACCGCCCGAAGTGTCAACTATTTTGTCAACCAATTCACGTTAGAGGTCGCATTCGGCATCGATTAAGCCATACGATCGTATGGCTTAATCGCCAGCTTTCTGTTACCCTTCGCGGATGGCTAAGGCTCGTTTCGAGTGGAATCCCGAGAAGGACGAGGAAAACCAATCGAAACACGGCGTGTCGTTCGCCGAGGCGCAACTCGCGTTTGTCGACCCCCTACGCGTGATCGCCGAGGACTTGTCGCACGGCTCGACCGAGAAGCGACACTACTGTTTTGGCCTGGTTGGAGAGGGGATCATGACCGTGCGCTTCACTTACCGTGAAAGCGCCATTCGTATCATTGGCGCTGGCTACTGGCGCAAAGGAAAGCGAATCTATGAACGCGAAAATCAGATACACGAATGAACCCATGGGAAGAGTGAAGGTCGTTCCTGACTTTCTTCCCAAGCCCGAGGACTTGGTACTGCAAGACGAGGGCGTAAAGATCACCATTGCTCTCACCAAACGCAGCGTGGAGTTCTTCAAACGCGAGGCCGAGATGCACGGCACCCAGTACCAGCGCATGATTCGTCGATTGCTCGATGCCTACGCGCAGCACCATGCGCGACCTCTAACCACGCGTTCGAAGGGACGCGCATAAATCCGCGCGCCCTTCAACGCGGACATTCGGCCCCGCCGATACCTAGAACCACCCGAGCGGACCGCGTAGAGACTCCACAGTGACACAGCACGACGTTGCGAACTACGGCTTTGCGCGACCGCCTCTGATCTATTTGGCGGCGATTACCGCGGGGGTCCTTCTTCACCTAACCTGGCCCACTCCGATTGTTCCGGTCACACTGCCCCCGTTCGCTCCACCGATTCTGGTCTTTGGGGCCGTTGCGCTCTTCGCGTGGTCGACGCGCACCTTTCAAAGCGCGGGCACGCCCGTGCCTGGCAACAGACCGACTACGGTGATCGTTCGGACGGGTCCCTATCGCTTCAGTCGCAACCCGATCTACCTCGCATTCTCCCTGCTTCATCTTGGCATTTCTCTTTGGGTGAACAGCGCTTGGCTTCTCTCCACATTAGCGCTGGCGATCACCGTCATGACCTATCTGGTCATACCGAGAGAGGAGCGATACCTGGAAAGGCGATTTGGCGAGGATTACTTGCAATACAAAGCGGTTGTACGCCGGTGGTTCTGACCGTACACGACCACAGGCCTAACATCACAATGCAGCGAACGCCCACCACGATTGCCTTCGGGACGCCACCGGCCGCGCCGGTGGGCGTCGCTGATTGCGGACGTTCGGCATCAGGACGCAGAAATGAGTGACTCGCTTGAGGCGTTGAAGACCGAGCTCGAGCGCCTTGGCGCGGCCAATGACGGCGCGACTGCAGAGCGTTCTCGGCGGATGTTGAACATCACCCGCGATACCGGTGAGTTCCTGTCTGTCCTCGTACGCGCCACGCTCGCGCGCCGGGTGCTCGAGATCGGGACCTCCAACGGTTACTCCACTCTCTGGCTTGCCGAGGCAGCAAGGGCAATCGGCGGCGCAGTCACCACGGTCGAGTTCTCCGAGTACAAGGTTGGCCTCGCCTCGGCGAACTTCGCGCGTTCCGGGCTCGCGCCGTACATCACGTTGGTTCACGATGACGCAGCTCGCCTACTTCAGCGTTCCGAACAGAGCGCCTTCGACTTCATCTTCCTCGATTCTGAGCGCTCGGAGTATCCGGGTTGGTGGCAGCAGCTGCGTCGCGTTCTTCGCCCTGGAGGTCTGTTGGTCGTCGACAATGCCATTTCTCACGTCGAGCAGCTTGCTCCTTTCGTCGGACTCGTGAACGCTGATCCCCTGTTTGCGACCAGCCTTGTTCCGGTGGGCAACGGCGAGTTTCTTGCCGTGAAGGCGTCCTCGTGAGCATGCTGCCGAACCACCCGTTGCACCGGACCCGTGAACGGCGGCGTTAGGCTGCATCAACCACATCGGAGGTTTACGTGCACGACTCAAAGCAAATCGCTGGTCTGGTTGGTCCAATTATCGTGGCCATGCTCGTGTCGGAGTTTCCGCTTGTCCAACCACATCTTTATGACGCCCAAATTCCACCTGTGGTCTACCTTTCAGGCGTCTTGATGTTCGCCGGCGGGCTCGCAATCGTCCGCGCGCACAATCGCTGGGCGCCAAACTGGACTGTACTTGTAACGCTGGCAGGATGATTCTTTCTAGCTCTTGGACTCTTCCGGATGTTCGCCGCAAGCCTCTACCAGCGATCCGCCGCGAACACGAGCGCAACGGTGTTCATGGTGCTGGAGGGCATATTGCTGGTTCTCGGGCTCATCATGACCTTCAAGGCCTACTGCCGAGACAAAAAGTAGTATGTTAGTTTCACCTTTCACCATGCAGCCTGCCCCCCGGTTGCAGGCGACGCGCTTGAAGCCGCGCGCGCCTGAACCGGAACGTTGGGCTCCTCGAAACGAATGGTGCTGATTCGAAAAATTCAGGAAGCGGATTTGGGTGCGATGTTGGCAATTGTCAACGACGCTGCGCAGGCCTATCGAGGAGTGATACCGGCCGACCGGTGGCGGGAACCCTATATGCCACCTGATGAACTGGAAAAGGAGATCGCGGACGGCGTCATATTCTGGGTCGCGGAGGAAAACGGGCGTCTGTTAGGGGTGACGGGGATTCAGGACAAGGGAGAAGTCGCTTTGGTACGCCACGCCTACGTCGCGCCGACCATGCAGAGGAAGGGCGTGGGGAGAACGCTCCTGCGCCATGTGGAAGGCCTCACGGGCAAGCCCATTTTGATTGGTACCTGGGCGGATGCGTCCTGGGCCATCGAGTTCTATCGGCGAAACGGATTCACGGTCGTCCCGAACAGGCACAAAGACTCCCTGCTCCGGAGATACTGGTCGATCCCCGCGAGACAGGTCGAAACGTCGGTTGTACTTGCCGATGGACGATGGATGGAAGCCCAACGGCGCGCTCCAGCGGACGGCTAATCGCCGCCGCTGACCGCCGCGGTGGGCGTCATGGTTTCGGCGGTGTTACACATAGCGCTTTGGAGGTGCCCCAATGAAAAACATAGCTAGGTTTCGGGTCTTCGTTCAGTCGTTCACCCGACTCATCGCCGAGGCCGGTCATGACGAGCAACGCATCTTTGTCGACGGCAAAGCTCTCCTTTCAGGACTGGTCACGTACGACGATTGGTTGCCCGAAGAGTTTGCTACCCCCAATCCCGAGCGGTACCAGCAATATCTCCTTTATTGCGATCCGCTGGAGCGGTTTTCGATAGTCAGTTTTATCTGGGGGCCCGGTCAAAAGACGCCGGTCCATGATCACACGGTATGGGGCATGGTGGGAATGATGCGCGGCGTCGAATTCTGTGAGGAGTTCGGCTTGGACCCTGCGACCGGTCGCTTGAGCGCGGGAAAGACACATCAGCTAACACCGGGTGAAATCGATCTAGTTTCTCCGCGCGTTGGAGACATTCACAGAGTGTCGAACGCTCTGGACGACCGCCCGTCAATCAGCATCCACATTTACGGCGCGAACATCGGGGCGGTGAAGCGCCATACTTACGAGCTCTCCAGCGGAAGCAGGAACACGTTTGTTTCCGGATATTCGAGTGCCGTGATTCCGAATATCTGGGACCGGTCGGCGGAAAGGGTGGCTGGTAACTAATGCCGCCCAACCTCACGCTGCACCGGACGCGCCGACAAGCGGCGCACCGGTGAGCTCTGCGTTAGAGCCCAATGGCATCGAAGCACGAGCAAACACTATGAGCAATCCCGATACCGACAAAGTCTTCACTGGCTCGATTCCGAAGGTTTACGAAACCTATCTGGTTCCGCTGATCTTCGAGCCCTACGCTGCGGATCTGGTGAATCGGCTCGCTTCAAGAACTCTGTCTCGCGTACTCGAGATTGCAGCCGGCACGGGTGTCGTGACTCGTGCTTTGGCATCCGTGCTACCCGAACGCGCCTCCATCGTCGCCACGGATTTGAACCAGGCGATGCTCGACCACGCTTCCGTAGTCGGGACCTGGCGCCCTGTGGAGTGGCGTCAGGCCGATGCCATGCAACTGCCTTTCGCAGACGGAACGTTTGACGCCGTCGTATGCCAGTTCGGAGTCATGTTCTTCCCCGAAAAGTCCAAAGCGTTTTCGGAGGCACGTCGAGTGCTTAGGCCGGGAGGCGTTTTCATTTTCAACGTCTGGGATCGCATCAAGGAAAACGAATTCGCTGACACGGTGACGACCGCCCTTGAATCCCTGTTTCCCAAGGATCCGCCTCGCTTCATGGCCCGCACTCCCCACGGCTATTACGATCGCCCGACCATCGAGCGAGATCTTGCGAACGGCGGGTTCACGAAGTCAACCCAGATCGCGACGGTTGCTGCGCGCAGTCGGGCAGACTCGTCCCGTGTGCCAGCAATCGCGTACTGCCAGGGGACACCCTTACGGAATGAGATCGAGGCACGCGACGCTTCGCGGCTCGGCGAAGCAACCGACATCGCGGCGGATGCGATCACCCAGCGGTTCGGGCGGGGGGCTGTGGACGGCAAGATCCAGGCGCACGTTGTCACCATCGAAAACTGACAGTCGCGAATTGTGCGTGTTGCCCGCGAAGTGACCGGCCGGCTGACGCGCGCAGGGCTGCGGGGACGGGACGAAGTGTTCGGGCTCTTCCCCGCGCTTCAGCGCTTGGGCACCGTCCAGAGGTAAAGCGTGCTTGCTCCGGCCTGGACCGTTTTCTCGGGCGGCCAGGCATCGCCGAAGCCGTAGCGATGGGCAACGATGCGCGTACCGGGCTTGAGCTCCTTCAGTAGTTTCGGCAGCAGACGACGGTTCAGGCTCTCGAAGAGAAACAGCGTCACCACCGTCGCCTCGCTCAGGTCCGCGTCGAACAGGTCGCCGCGCACGAAGCGCACGCGGTCCTCGACGCCGGCGCGGCGCGCGTAGTACACGGCCAGCCGAAGCGGCGCGGGATCGATCTCGACCCCCACTCCGCGGGCGCCGAAATGCTTCGCGGCGGCGATGACAATGCGCCCGTCGCCGCATCCTAGGTCGTAGACGACGTCCCTGGTGCCGGTGCCCGCGAGCTTGAGCATCCCGTCCACCGCCTCGTCGGTGCTTGAGAAATACGGGACCTCCGGTTCGAAGGCAGGCGCGACGCCGTCGGTAAGCGCGGTGTTGCTGAACTGCGCACAGCCGCCCGCGAGCAGCGCAAGGCACAGGAAGACAAACCGGGGAAAGACCACGGGCTTTACGTTTGCTTCGGCTGGGAAACCGTGGTCTGTCCCCGGTTTCCGAAGAACATGACCACGGCGCCGACCGCGAGCACGGCAAGGCCCACGAGCGCGTGCGTGCGGTGGTACGCGAGGCTCGCGTACAACAGATACGCGCACATGAGCACGAAGATCGCCGGCACGACCGGGTAGCCGGGCACGCGGAACGGACGCGGCGCTTGAGGCTCCTTTATTCGCAGGACGAAAAGCGCGACCCCGGTCAGCAGGAAAAAGCCCCAGAACACCGGGAGCGAATACTCCACCAGGCCCTTGAAGCCGGTATTCTGGACCGCGCCGAAGACGACCAGTGCGAGCGCGATCGCGCCCTGCACGAGCATCGCGGTCCGCGGCGAGCCGCTCGCCTCGTCCCAGCGGCCGAGAAAACCAAGCATCGGCCAGTCGCGTCCGAGCGCGTAGTTCGAACGCGCACCGACGATCATTGACCCGTTCACCGACGTCAACGCGGCGATCGCAACCACGACGGAAATAAGCGTTTCTCCAGCCGCGCCCCAAACGCGCTTGAGCAGGTCCGCGGCAACCGCGTCGGAACGCGCCATGCCGTCGTAGCCCAGCCCCTTGAGGTACGCGAGGTTGACTAGGAGGTAGATCACGGTGACCAGGCCGATCGAAAACAGCAGCGCGCGCACCATGTTGCGTTCTCGATCGCGCACCTCGGCCGAGATATAGGCGGCGTCGTTCCAGCCGCCGTAGGTGAAAAGCACGAACACCATGGCCGAAGCAATGCCCGCGCCCATATACCATGGCGCGCCGCCGGAAGCCGCCGGCACCGCCGGAGCGGGGTCTGGCGCGAGCAGGAAGCCTACAACGATGATGAGCACCAGTCCGCCGACCTCAAGGAAAGTAAAGATCTTCTGCGTCACCTTGCCTTCGCGGATCCCCATGGTGTTCACGAAGGTGAGAACCACGACTATCAGAGCGGCCCACACGGCCGACGAATAGGCGCCGAGCTTGATCACGCGCGACATGTAATCGCCGAAGAGATAAGCGAACACCGCAATCGAGCCCGCGACGATCACCGTCATGCGCGCCCAGCCGTAAAGGAAAGCGAGCGAGCGGCCATAAGCCCTGCCGATGAAGTGATACTCGCCTCCCGCCGAAGGAAAGGCGGTCGCGAGCTCGGCATAACAGAGCGCGCCGACGACGGCGAAAAGCCCGCCGGCGATCCACACCGCGACGAGCAGCACCGGGCTTTCCACGGCGCCGGCGACAATCGACGGCGTACCGAAGATCCCGGCGCCGACGATCAGGCCGACGATAATCGCGATGGCATCGGCGAGGGTGAGAACCTGTTTCGGGCCGGCAGCAACAACCATCTTTCGTTACCTCCTTAGAGTGTGAGAAAACGCGCCGTGTGCGGGTTGCGCCGGCGCAGGTCGGGAAAGCATTTCACAAGCGGCAGACCGAAAAGGCGGGCCGCGGCGCGCGCGCGGGTCTTCAGTTCAGTCCAGGCGATGCGCGCCGGGCCCCCGCGGTAAGCAAACGCAATGAGGTTGTCCTCTTCTTCCGCCAGCAGCAGCGTGGGACTGCGGCCGAAGCTCTTCTCGATGCGCTCGCAGTGCCGCTCGATCCGCTTGTCGTCGGCCATGAAGTTGGCGACCATGATACCGGGTTCGCGCAGCGCGGCATACGCGCTGTCGTAAAAGGACTGCGTGCACAGGGCATCCGCCGCCCTGCCGTTGACGAAGCCGTCCACGACCAGCACGTCGCAGCTCGCCCTCCGCTGCGGCAGGATTTCGGCTCCGTCGCCGATCACGATGTCCAGCCGCTCGTCCTCCTCTGAAAAATGGAAGTACTTCCGAGCGACCGTCACCACGCCCGGATTGATCTCCGCGACCGTCACGCGCGTCTTCGGCATGCGCTGGTGGATGAAGCGCGCCATCGAACCCGCACCCAAACCTACCATGAGCACGTCGCGCGGGTTCGGGCAAAAAAGCAGGAACGCCATCATGGCGCGGACGTAGTCGAGCTCGATCCGATCCGGCGCGGCGAGGCGCATCGCGCTCTGGATCGCATCGCCGCCGATCTGCAGAACGCGCACCCCGTCCTCCTCGACGATCTCGATCGCCTTGTTTGCGAGCCAACTCCGCAGGCGCTTCAAGACAGGGATGGCCTGCTCCAGACGACTAGGCTTTCGCCGGCGCCCGTTCGTCGGGCTGGAAATCGAGCTCCACCTTCGCGCCGCAGGGATCGTGACAGAAAATCTGCCAGGTGCCGGAACCCACCTGCTGCCGCAGCGCGTACTTTATTCCGTGGGCCTCGAGCCTGGCCACCGTGCCCTTCAAATCGGTGGCGCTGAACGCAAGATGGTCGAGCACGCCGGCCGGGTCCGCGGGCAGCTTTGCCTCGGAGACGTGCAGGATCGCCTGGCCGCCCGCGTACAGCCAGGCGCCGTCGAAGCCGAGCGGCGGCCGCGGCCCTTCGGTGAAGCCGAGGACACCGATGTAAAAAGCCCGCGTCGCCGCGAGCTTATCGGTGAGCACGTTGAAGTGATTCATTCCCCGAATCGCCATGGTCACCTCCTAGACGATATCTGCGCAGCCGATTTCTTTGACGCCGGCTTTTTTCATTTTTTCCCGGGCCGCCACGAGCGAGCCCTGCATGTCGATCGCGCGGCACGCGTCTTCGACGACCACCGCGGCGAAGCCTAGCTTGCGCGCGTCGAGGGCGGTCCACGCAACGCAAAAGTCCGTGGCGAGCCCGCAAACGAACACGCGCTTGATGCCGCGCTCCTTGAGATAGCCCTCGAGACCCGTGCGGCTCTTGCGGTCGGCCTCGAGAAAAGCGGAGTAGCTGTCCACCTCCTTGCGAAAACCCTTGCGGACCACCAACTGCGCGTGAGGGACCGAGAGTTCCTTGTGCAGGGCCGCGCCATCGCTCCCCTGAACGCAGTGATCGGGCCAGAGGATTTGCTCGCCGTACCGGAGCTTCATCGAATCGAATGGCTTTCTGCCGGGATGCGAAGTCGCGAACGACGCGTGCCCGGGAGGATGCCAATCCTGGGTCAGCACGACGTTCTGGAAGTGCTTCGAGAGCGCGTTGACGACCGGCACGACTTCGTCGCCCTTCTGCACCGCGAGCCTGCCGCCCGGGCAGAAGTCGTTCTGCACATCGACGACGATGAGGGCGTCTTTGATTCCCGGCTTGATCTGGGACGCAGCAGCCATCTCAGCGCCTTATCCGACTCGGGCTATTTCGACCAGGCAATCGTAGAACGTCGCGCCCCTGCCGATGTCGCTGAGCGCCTGCGAGGTGACTTCGTTCGCGTTGCGGCGATCCGCGGCGAGTTTCCTCCACCACACCGAAAGCGCCACCACCACGCCCTCGCGGGCCTTGTCGCCGACACGCGCCTCTGCCGTGAGGGAGCCGCGGTCGTTGAAGATGCGCACGGTGTCGCCGCTCCTGATGCCCCGCGCCGCGGCGTCCTTCGTATGGATGTCCAAGCTCGGCTCTTTCGCCTCGGCGATCGCGAACGGCATGTTGGCGAAGGACGAATTGAGGAAGTGGCGGTTGGGCGGCGAGATGATCGCGAGCGGATATTTTTTCGCGAGCGCCGGGTTCGACTGCGCAGACTCGCGCGGTGGGACGTAGCCAGGCAGCGGGTCCATGCCCATCGCCTTCGCCGTTTCGCTGTAGAACTCGCACTTGCCCGAGGGCGTGCCGAAATTGCCCTGCGCGAACGGCGTAAAGCGCTCGGGAACGCTCAAGCGCTGCCAGCCTTTGCGTTTCAGCGACTCCCACTCGATACCCTGCATGGCGGGCTTCGAGGATTCGAGCGCCTGGCGGCAGATGTCCTCGTCCGAGTCGCGGAAGCACTCCTCGGCAAAACCCATGCACGCGGCAAGCCGCCGGAACACTTCGCTGTTCGGCAGCGATTCGCCGAGCGGCGCGATCGCGGGGCTGTTCGCCACGACGTAGAGATGCCCGTAGGCGGTGTGGACGTCATGGTGCTCCAGTTGCGTCGTCGCCGGCAGCACGATGTCGGCGTAATCGCAGGTGTCGGTGAGAAACTGCTCGTGCACCACGGTGAAGAGGTCCTCGCGCGCGAACCCTCTCACCACCTTGCTCGAGTCGGGCGCGACCGCCACGGGGTTGGAGTTGTACACGTAGAGCGCACGGACCGGCGGCTTCGCTTCGAGCAGCGCATCGCCGATCGCCACCATGTTGATGGTGCGCGGATTCGGGTTTCTCGAGAGTTTCAGGAGATCGGGCCGCTCCATCTTTGCGTCGTTCATGCCGAAGAATCCCGAGGTGGCGAGCACCGCCCCGCCCGCCGGATGGCGCCAGTCGCCGGTGAGCGCGGGCAGGCACAGGATATTGCGCACCGCCATGCCGCCTCCCGAGTGGCGCTGCAGGCCGTAGTTGAGCCGGATCGCCGCCGGACGCGTGGCGGCGTATTCGCGTGCCAGCGCCACGATTTTGTCCGCGGACAGCCCGGTGATGCTCGCCACCTTCTCCGGTGGGTAGTCCTTGACGCGCTCTTTCAGCTGATCGAAGCCGAACGTGTACTTTTCCACGTAGTCGGCGTCGTAGCGGCTCTCGCCGATGATGACGTGCATGAGCCCGAGCGCGAGCGCGGCGTCCGTGCCAGGCAAAGGCGCGAGGTGCTCGTGGCATTTCTCCGCGGAGAGGCTGCGGTAGGGATCGATCGCGATGAGCTTCGCGCCGCGGCGCTTCGCCTCCTGCACGCGCGACCACAGGTGCAGGTTCGAGACGATCGGGTTCGAACCCCAGATGAGGATGAGCCTCGCTTCATCAAAGCGCTCTGGGTCCATGCCGTAGGAACCGCCGAGCGTGATCTGCGACCCCGCCTTGCCGGCGGAGGAGCAGATGGTGCGATCCAGGCGCGACGCCCCCAGCCGGTTGAAAAAGCGCCGGCCCATCGAGTGCCACTGCACCCAGCCCATGGTGCCCGCGTAGTCGTAGGGCAGGATGCCCTGAGGATCGTCGGCTTCGATCGCCTTGAACTTCGCCGCGATCGTGGCGAGCGCCTCGTCCCAGGAAACGCGCTCGAACTTTCCCTTGCCTTTCTTTCCGGCGCGCTTTTGCGGAAACAGCACGCGGTCCTTGCTGTAGGTGCGCTCCAGGTACCGCGCGACCTTGGTGCACAGCGTGCCGGCGGTGAAGGGATGGTCCTTTGCGCCCTCCACCTTCACCGCGACGCCGTTCTCGACGGTGACCTGCATGGCGCAGGTGTCCGGGCAGTCGTGCGGGCACGCTGCACGCACGATCTTGCGACTGGCGGGAGTCTGCTCGGTTTGCATTCGAAGACGCGATTTCAGAGGGCAATTCTACGCCGTTCAAGGGCGCAAGCGAGGCGTGGTTCCGAATTGCATGCGCAGCATCTGGCCGATGCGCTGGATGGCGTGGCCGGCGGCGGCGACCGCTCCGCCCATCACGAGAAAACCGTGCACCTGACCTTCGAAGCATTCGTGGGTGACGGCTACGCCCGCCTGCGCGAGCCGCTCGGCGTAGGCCCTGCCTTCGTCGCGCAGCGGATCGAATCCGGCAGTGATGATGTAGGCGGCCGGCAGTTTCGAGAAGTCGCGCGCACGCAGGGGCGAAGCTCGCCAGTCGAGGGCGTCGCGCTCTTCGCGGAGGTAGGTGCGTTTCACCCAGCGTATGCTCTCGCGCGTGAGGAGATGGCCTGCCGCGAAGCGCGAGATCGAGTCGGTTTCCGCGGCGAAATCGGTCGTCGGATAGACGAGCACCTGCATGGAAAGGGCGGGCGCGCCGCGCTCTCGCGCGGTGAGCGCAGCCACCGCGGCGAGATTGCCGCCCGCGCTGTCGCCGGCGACTGCGAGGCGCGCGGGGTCGATGCCGAGCGCGGCGGCGTTCGCCGCGACCCACGCGGTCGCGGCGAATGCATCCTCGACCGCCGCGGGAAACTTGTGCTCGGGGGCGAGTCGGTAGTCCACCGACACGACCGCGCAGGGCGCGCACTGCGCAATGCCGCGGCAGACAGCGTCGTGCGTGTCCACGTCGCCGTAGATGAAGCCGCCGCCATGGAAATACACCATGCCGGGGAGAGCGCTTTGCGCGCGATCCGGACGGTAGAGGCGCGCGCGCATGACGGCGGCGGGGCCCGGAACCGAAAGCTCGCGGATCTCATCGACATGCACCGGGGCGGCGGCGAGCGCGGCGCGCGATGCACGGTACGCCCGGCGCGCTTCAAGCGCTGTGAGCGTGTAGAGCGGCGGGGCGCCCGCGGCAGCGAAGCGCTCGATGAGCGCGCGCGCCTGGGGGTCGAGCTTCAAGCTACGCGGCGGCCGGAACGCGGCGCCGCAGGAGCAGCCACAGCACCGCCGCGGCGGCGACGGTGATGAGGGGCAGCGCGAGCCAGTTGAGCGTTTGCCAGCCGTTTGTCTCGAGGAGGAGGCCCGAGGCAAACGAGGAAGTCGCCATCATGATGAAGATGCACAGATCGTTCGCCCCTTGGGTCTTGGCGCGCTCCGCGGGCGTGCAGGCCCCGGTGATGAGGGTCGTGCCGCCGATAAAGAGGAAATTCCAGCCTATGCCGAGCAGCACCAGCGCGAACCAGAAATGCGGAACGCTGATTCCCGAGAGCGCGATGCCGATGCAGACATAGAGCAGCGCCGCTCCGGCGAACATGACCTGCAGCACGCCGAAGCGCTTGATAAGTGAGCCCGTGAAAAACGACGGCCCGAACATGCCGATGATGTGCCAGGCGATCACCGTCGCCGCCGCCGAGTACGGATGCCCGCATATGCCCATCGCGAGCGGCGTCGCGGTCATGAGCAGGTTCATGACGCCGTAGCCGATCGCAGCCCCGAGGACCGCGACCACGAATACCGGCTGCACCATGATTCTCGCAAGCGGCCGGGCCGGCTCCCTGCGCTCGGAGGCCGCAGGCACCGGGATGTCGAGCAATCTCACGACAAACAGGACGACGACGAGAAAACCGATCAGGGATAGGTAGGCGCCCAGGTAGCGGGTGGCGAGAAAATCGACCGTGTGCTTGCTGACCTCGGGTCCCACGATGCCGCCAACGAGCCCACCGGCGAGGACGAGGGAGATCGCTTTTGCCTTGAAATCGGCGCTCGCGGCGTCCGCCGCCGCAAAACGATAGTACTGGCCCACGGCGTTATAGACGCCGAATACCAGGGCGCCGAAGCAAAAAAGCCAGAAATTTCCGAGGTAAAGGGCGAGCGAGCAGATCGCCGCACCGACCATCCCTGTCAGCGCTCCGGCGGTAAAGCCGGCGCGCCGGCCGAAGCGTTTCATGAGAAGCGAGGCCGGAAAGGTCGAAAGCGCCCCGCCGATCACCCATGCCGTGACCGGAAGCGTCGCGAGGGCCTTGTTCGTGGCGAGCGCGTAGCCGGCGAGGCCGCTCAGCGCGATCGCAGTGGAGTTATTCGTGAAGAGCAGCGCCTGGCAAGTGGCGAGAACTGCGACGTTTTTCTTGGCGGTTTCCACGGTTGCTGCCGGGCGTGCAAGCTATGGCGAGGGAGAATGGAGTCGGCCGATTATAGCGAACCTCCGCCGAGCGCCGCGTTCCTTCCTCATAAAAAGCGCTTGGAGGTGGTTGACATTTTCCTCTGATTGACGCACTCTCGCGTTGCCCGTACCCCTGTGCGGCATCGAATCAGCTCGTATAAATCAGCTCGTATTAGAGAGGAGAGACTCGCGATGGCCAAAAAGAGAAAACCCAATGCGGCATTCATGAAGCCCATGACACCCAGCGCCGCGCTCGCCGAAGTGGTGGGTTCCAAGGCGATACCCCGCACCGAAGTGACCAAGAAGCTCTGGAATTACATCAAGCGCAACAAGCTGCAAGACAGCAAGAACCGCCGCAACATCAATGCCGACGACGCCCTGAAGGTGGTGTTCGGCGGCAAGAAGACCGTCTCGATGTTCGAGATGACCAAGCTCGTCAGCAAGCACCTCAAATAGCCCCCGCGCTCCGGGGCAAGCCCCGGGACGCGCTCCAAGCGAAAACGCCCGGCTCCCCGGGCGTTTTATTTTGGAAGATCGATCTCCCCCGCGCGGATGACCGGCGCAACGCGTCCGGTCGATCCGCGCGTAAGCTCAGGGCCGCCCCTTGGGCGTGCCCTGCAGCGCAGACTTGTATTGCTCGACGGCCTTCTTCAGGTCGCGGTATTCCTCGCAGGAAAAGAAGCACAGCTTGTCGAGCCGTGCGAGGTGCTCCTCGGCCTTCGGCAGGTTGTTCACCATCAGATACGCTTCGCCGATGTATTCGTGCGCGCCCTTGTGCTTTGGGTCGAGCCGCAACGCGTCGTTGTAGTGCTTGAAGGCGAGATCGAGGTTGCCGGACTTGCGCCAGGCATAGCCGAGATGGTTCTGGACGTCGGCGTTGTCCGGCTCACGCGATGCTACCCGGCTGAAGCTGTCGGTCGCAGTTTTCCAGTTGCCGGCGGCCGTCGCCTTCATGCCGTCCTCGTAATCCGGATCGGCGGGACGCGTCGGGGCGGGAGTACTATCGGCGGCTTGAAGCAGAGGGCTCAGGGCGAATCCCGCCGCGAGGACAAGGGCTGAAATCAGTAGTTTGCGCATGGTGACTCCTGTCGTAGAGAGAAGATTATAAGGGGGCAGCTATCCGGTTAACTGTTACGGCGCAGAACCTATTCCGGATGCAGCTTCCAACGAAGCTCGCCCTAACCGCCCGCCGTCAGCTCCGCCGCCATCTCGCGGATAGCGAGCGCCGCGGCTTCTGGGCGCTCGAACGGAAACAGATGCCCGCCGGCGACGCGCACGAGGCGGAAATGCCTACGGGTCGTCGAAAGCCCGACCCGCCGCGCTTCGGCGGATTCGCGTCCGCAGATGAATCCCGCCGGCACGCGTAGCTTCGGCAGCTCGCTGGCGAGGCCGTGCGGAAACGTGCGATAGATGCGGGACTCGATCGCCGGATCGAAGGCGAGCCGCACGCCGCGCGGGGATGGCACCATACCGAGCGTCACGTAGTCGCGCAGGCACTCCGGGGCGAAGTGCTGAAAAGTCTTCCTGTTGCGGAAATGCGCATAGGCTTCGTCGGCCGAAGCCCACTCGGCGCGGCGGTCGCGCGTCGCGCCGGCAGGCGTCACCCGATCGGCCAAGCCGAAGCGTTTGATCATCTTGAATACGGTCCCCTGCCGTTTCCCGAGGATCGGCGAATCGAGCAGGATGATGGCGCGGAAAAGCGCCGGGCGCCCAAGCGCCGCAAGCGCCGTGAGATAGCCGCCGAGCGAATGCCCCACGCCGAGCACCGGTTCCCCGTAGCGCTCGAGACGCTCGATCAGCTCCGCGACCAGATGCGGCCAGCTGTCGGTGACCGGATGGCGCGGATCGTGCCCGATGGTGTTGACATATTTGATCTCGAAGTCGCGCTCGAGATACGAGAACATCTTGCGGTAGCACGCGGCGGGAAAGCCGTTGGCGTGGGAGAAATGAAGAATCATCGCCGGTTCCGCCCGAAGGAAGGCGCGCAGCGGAGATCGCGACTCACTCTACGCCGCCATACGAGCGGATAGCCTCCGCCGATTTTCCCCAATCCTCCAACGAAGCATTGGAAAACTACTTCCACCTGCCCTGCGTTCCGCCCACCGCGCAGCCCAGGGGCGTCAGGCCGTGCTTGTTGCGCTGGCTCGGCTCGGACCCAGCTTCGAGCAGGACCGTGACGACTTCGGGACGACCGAAGAACGCCGCCCAACCCAAGGCGATGGCGTCGTTCTCCGAATCCAGGAGCGAGACGTCCGCCCCGTATTCCAGAAGCACCCGGGCTGCACCCCCTTGGCCAAACTCGGCAGCAACGTGCAGCGGAGTGGTGCCTCTTGCATCGGTCTTGCTACGCGAATTCGCCAGGTCCCGGTTCTCGTCAAGCAGCCCTTTGACGCTTACGAGATCGCCGCGCTTGACGGCGTCATGCAGTTTTGTGACGTTGGACATCGGCGGTACCGTGCCGGCTCAGTACCCTGCGCCACCTACGTCTGGCCGAAACTATTCGCGGTAGACCAGACCTGCCACAGCGCCGGCCACGATGAATTCCACCAGAATCGCGACGAACCAATAGAACGCGAGAGAAAGGGGGATCGGCAGGATCACGTACCAGCCGAAGCTGTGCAGCACGGACAACATGGCTCCCAGATACAGACCGAAGCGAACCCCTTGCCCTAGGCCAGGCTTGCCCTTCTCGTAGCCCTTGACGTAGATCAGCGCGAAAAACGGCGCAAATACCAGGTACCCTATCCAGAATATCCACATCATTTGCTGCATTTGCGCTTCCGACCGCCACACTGCAGGGGTTTGCCGGTATACGCCCGACAGGAGCACGCCGTGTATGACAAATTCCAGAACCGCGATCACGACGAGAACCGCCACGCTTGCCAACAACCATCGTTTCGTATTCATGTGATCCTCCGTACTGTTCTGACTTGTTGCACCATGGAAACGCCGTTGAAAAAAGGGGGCACACCCTGGGCACCTGGGGCGCCGCTCTTGACGTCGTTGCGATCGACTATGGTAACTTATGCGGAGTTTCCGAAGTAGTCTGCCGCGCGAGCTCTAAAGCCGAACCCGGCGAGCGCGTAGATCCCAATACTTCACTCACAGTGAGGCACCATGATTGTATTTACCTCGTACATTCGCTTCAAAGCCGGTCCCCCTTGCCGGCTTCTGAGGGCAGTATTTCTCATCTCTTCCTTTCTCGCCCTACCCACCGCCGCACCGGCACAGACCCAGGTGTTGAGGGTCTCCGCCATCCCCGATGAAGCACCGACCGAGCTGATCCGCAAGTTCGAGCCGCTCGGCAAGTATCTCGAAGCCAAGATCGGCATGAGGGTCGGTTTCGTGCCGGTCACCGATTATGCCGCGGTGGTCGAAGGGCTGGCGGCGAAGAAGCTCGACATGGCCTGGCTGGGAGGCTTCACCTTCGTGCAGGCAAGGCTTCGCACCGGAAACGCGATCCCGATCGCGCAGCGCGCCGAGGACGAGAAATTCATCAGCCGCTTCATCACTTCGACCTCGAGCGGGATCAACAGGCTCGAAGATCTCAAGGGAAAGACCTTCGCCTTCGGGTCGCCCTCCTCGACCTCGGGCCATCTCATGCCGCGCTATTTCCTGCTGCAGGCCAGGATCGATCCGGACAAGGACATGAGGCGGGTCGCCTACTCCGGCGCGCACGACGCCACCGCCGCCTTCGTCGAATCGGGCCGGGTCGACGCGGGAGTGCTCAACGCCTCGGTGTGGGACAAGCTGCTGGAAACGAAAAAGGTCGACCTCGCCAAGGTCAAGGCGTTCGCCACGACGCCGCCCTATTACGACTACAACTGGACGGTGCGCGGCGATCTCGCTCCGGCCCTGGTCGGGAAGCTCACCGAGGCATTCCTTTCACTGGATCCGAAAAACCCGCAGCACGCGAAGATTCTCGAGCTGCAGCGGGCCTCGAAGTTCATTGCAACCAGGGTGGAAAACTACAAGGGCATCGAAGACGCCGCCCGTTCGGCCGGACTGCTGAAGTAGCGAACGCCGCCGTCCGTCCCGGAATCTCTGCTTGGAGCTCAAGCTCGAATCCGTTGCGCTCACGCTCGATGGCGGCCATCGCGCCATCCAGGAAGTGAGCCTCACGCTCGCACGCGGCGAGCGCCTCGCCATCATCGGCTCTTCGGGCGCCGGAAAGACCAGCCTCTTGCGGCTCATCTCCACCGGATTGCGGCCTTCGCTCGGTGCGCTCAGGATCGAAGGCCGCGATCCGTGGCTGCTTTCCCGCCGGTCGCTGCGCGCCTTGCGCGGGCGCATCGGCGCCATTTATCAGGCGCCGCCACTGCCGCCGCGCCAGCGCGTGGTCACGGCCGTGCTCGCCGGCCGGTTGGGGCGCTGGCCGCTGTGGAAATCCTACGCCTCGCTCGCCTATCCTGCGGATATTCCCGGCGCGCGGGCGGCGCTCGGGCGCGTGGACCTCGCCGAGCGCTTGTTCGACCGCTGCGACCGCCTCTCCGGCGGCCAGTTGCAGCGAGTCGGCGTGGCGCGGGTCTTCTATCAGCAGCCGGAACTGATCCTCGCCGACGAGCCGGTGTCGGCGCTCGATCCGCAGCTCGCCGACCGCGTCGTCGGCGAGCTGAATCGGGAATCGACGACCCGCGGCGTGACGCTGGTCGCGAGCCTGCACGCGGTGGACTTGGCGCTGCGCTGGTTTCCGCGCGTGGTCGGCTTGCGCGAGGGCGTAGTGACGTTCGATCTGCCCCCGGTCAGAATCACCGACGCGATGCTGACCGAGCTCTACGCCTCGGAATCGCCGATGCCCCCCACTCAGGACAACCGTCCGCTCGAGCTGCCCTCGGCACACTTGGCGCCGGTCGCGGGAGCGAACCAGCCGCTGTGCCGGTAGCGCTTTCCCCATCGCGCGATCCGGCGGCGTTTCCGCGGCTCGCGTTCGCACTCGCCGCGATCCTGCTGCTGTGGCCCGGGCTCGAGCTCACCGAGTTCGATCCGGCGACGCTCATCGACAAGCGCAGCCGCGAGGTGATGGGGAAATTCCTCGGGACCTTTTTCCCGCCCGAGCTTTCTCAGGATTTCCTCAAGCTGGTGTTCAAATCCACGCTCGAGACGCTGGCGATCGCGACTGCCGGCACCTTTCTCGCCATCGTGCTCGCGTTCCCGCTGTCGCTCGTCGTGTCGCGCAGTCTGTCGATCTCGCGCATCGGTCCGCGCACGGGCCACTGGATCGGCGACTTCATCCGGCTGCCGGCGCGCTGGCTGTTGATCGTCCTGCGCAGCATTCCCGAGATCGTGTGGGCGCTCCTGCTGGTGCGGGCGGTGGGCCTAGGGCCGGCCGCCGGGGTATTTGCGATCGCGATCAGCTACTCCGGAATGCTGGGCAAGGTGTATTTCGAGATCTACGAAGCCGGCGACACCCGGCCGGCGCGCGCACTCATGGGGGCGGGCAGCGGGCGTCTCGCGGCATTCTCCTACGGCATTTTCCCGATGGCGCTGCCCGAGCTGGTGTCCTACAGCGTATATCGCTGGGAGTGCGCGGTGCGGGCGTCGGTCGTGATGGGCTTCGTCGGCGCCGGCGGCCTCGGCACCCAGCTGGAGCTGTCCATGCGCATGCTGAACGGCGGCGAGGTATCGACGATCCTGCTGATGTTCTTTCTGCTGGTGCTGCTCGCCGACGGCGTGAGCGCCTTGCTGCGGAGGGCGCTCGCGTGACCGCCTGGCTGTCGTTGCTTGCGTTCGTCCTGATCTCGGGGGCGAGTTTCTGGTATCTCGGCATCGGCTTCGGCGATCTGCTCGCTGCCGAGAGCCGCGGCAAGATGCTCGATTACGCGGTCGGGTTCTTCCCTCCGGACACGTCGGCGGCATTTATCGCGCGCACGCTGCAGGGAAGCCTCGAAACCCTGGCGATCTCAGCGATCGGCACCTTGCTCGCGGCGTTCATGGGCTTGTTCCTGGCCGTGCCTGCCGCCGGCCGGCTCGGCCTGCCCGCGCGCGCCGCCGCGCGTCTGCTGCTCAATTTTCTGCGCTCGATTCCCGAACTGGTGTGGGCAATGCTGATGGTGCTGGCAGCCGGGCTCGGACCCTTCGCAGGAACGCTCGCACTTGCCCTACACACCGCGGGCGTGCTCGGCAGGTTGTTCGCCGAGACGCTGGAAAATACTCCGCCGGAGCCGACGCTTGCACTGCGCAATTCCGGTAGCCCAACCGCACTCGCGTTCCTCTACGGCACGTTACCAGGCGTGATGCCACAGCTCACCTCCTACACGCTCTACCGCTGGGAAAACAATATTCGCATGGCGGCGGTGCTCGGACTGGTCGGCGCCGGCGGCCTGGGGATGATGCTCTACATGTCGCTGTCGCTATTCAAGCAGGGCGAAGCGGCGACCGTGATCGTCGCGATGCTGGTCCTGGTGGCGATCGTGGACGCTCTGTCGGCCTGGCTGCGCCAATGGCTGGGCCGCTCGGGCTCCTGATATCAGCCCGGCGGCAGGAGTTTTCTGATCGCGCCCTCGACCTCGGGCGAGTCCCACTCGAGGTCGCCCACCACCGAATATCGGATTCGCTGCCGGGAATCGAGGACGAGCGTCGTGGGCAGAACCTTCACCTTCCACGCCGTCGCCGCGGAGGTGTCGCGGTCAAGGAGCACGGCAAAGCGCACCGGCACCTTCTTCAGGAAATCGTTGACCCGCGGCGCGCCCTCTCCGTAGTCGACCGCGAGAATTGCGAAGGGCTTGCCCGCCAGCTTGTCCTGCAGCCTCTGCATGGAAGGCATCTCTTCGCGGCAGGGATCGCACCAGGTGGCCCAGAAATTGAGCACGATGACCTTGCCGCGGTAGTCGGAGAGCTTGTGCTCCCTCCCCTGCACGTCGCGCAGCGCGAGGGGTGGCGTCGCGCCGCCGCTCCAGGGCTTCAACTCTCGGCCGGCGGCCCCAGCGGCACAGGACCAGGCGAGCAACGCCACAGCGAGCAAAGCACCTTTCCAGCGAAATGCCCTCATGCGGGCTGCCCCTTTCTTCCCGCGAGTACGGAGAAATCCTCGGCGTAGTCCGAAAGACGCCGGACCACCTGCGCACGCTGCTTCGACGAGAGCGACCGGTCGAGATCCACGATGAGTTGTCCCAGATCCTCATCCCAATGCTTGTCCTCGCGGATGAACTCCTCGGCGCGGCGCAGTTCCGGCTTGTTGAACATTTCGGCGAGGCTTCGGCCGAGCTCCTGCGGCTGGCGTTGCTGCCGGAGCAGCGCGACCGCGTCGCGCTGCCAGCGCTGCCGGTCCTCGAAGCGCAGCGCGACGTGGCGCTCGTGAGCTAACGCGAAGCGCTCGATTCGGGCCTCCTGCTCGGAGCTCAGGTCGCCCGCGAAGTCGCTGAAGCGCTCGAGCATGCGTTGCGTCTGGGCGCGCCGACGCTTCTCGTCGTCCAGGGAGAGGAACTTCTTTGCGTATTTTTCATTGTTCTCGGCAAACTTATGCTCGAGAGCCGCGAGCTGTGCGGCCCCGAGCGTCGCGAGCACGGGAGCCGCGTCCTCGGCCGCCTTCGCCGCGAAGCTTCGGTATCGCGCACGCGTATTGCTCAGCCCCCAGGCGACATCCTCCGCCGTGATGCCCTTTGCGGCGCGTTGGCTCGCGCTGCGCAACAGTTCCGCGTACGCCGGAAGCTCGTTCACCCGGTGCCACTGGTGAAGTCGCACGAGGCGCAGCTTCAGGTCTTCGGACTGCACCGCGTCGAGGTCGAGATAGTTCGACGCCATGTAGCGCGCGAGTGTGTCGGCGTAGTTGTAGCCGACGCGCGTCATGCTACAGGCGGCCAGGAACGACGCGCAGGCCGCGAGTGCGAAGCGAAGTGCCACCCTTTTCACCAGTAGTTCTCCACCGTAATGTGCCCCGGATCCCGCCGCCGGTGCTTTTTCATCCCGCGGCGCTTGAGCGCCTCGGTCGTGTCCGTCACCATCTCCGGGTTGCCGCAAATCATGACCTGCGAGGTTTTCGCCGAAAGCGCCACGCCCGCCGTGGCCTCGAGTCGCCCGTCCTCTATTGCGGCGGGGATGCGTCCGTGCAGCGTGCCCGATTGCTCTTCGCGGCTCAAGAAGGAGACTACGCGCATGCGCTCGCCGCGCTCACTGAGCAGTCGTTCGATACTATCGCGGTAGGTGAGCTCATCCGGGTGACGTACGGCGTGTACCAAGACCACCTGCTGGAAGCGCTGCCACGGCACATCGGTCTTGAGGATAGACAGGAACGGACCCAACCCCGTTCCCGTGGAAATCAGCCAGAGGTTCGTTCCGTCGGGGACTTCGGAGAGCACCAGAAACCCCGATGGCCGCGGCGCGAGATAGACCGTGTCGCCCGATTCGAGCTTGCACAGGCGCTGCGTGAGCGGCCCGTCGGGCAGCGTGACGTAATAGAACTCGTGCGGACGCTCCTTCGGCGCGTTGACGAACGAGTACGGCCGCGCCAACATCTCGCTGCCCACGGCGAGCGCGAGTTTGGCGAACTGCCCCGCTTCGAACGCCGCGACCTCGGCGTCCACACACAGCGTGAACAGGGTCTGCGTCCAGCGCTTCTGGTTGACGACCGTGCCCTCGATCCACTTCGGCATGCCTCACCGCTCGGCTCAACGCAACAAGTAAGGGTCCATGGTGAGCGATTCTACCCTGCCGCCAACCAGGGACACGTTGCCGCCGCGACGGTTGTCGCCGTTGTCGGAAAATTCGAACCGGTATATGCGTCGCAGGGCGATATGTCCGTTCTCGTCGCGGGCGGGACGAAGCGACACGCACTCCACGGTCTCGTCGAGGAACTGCAATCCGTCGCGCTCGCAGGCCCTCGAGCCCGCCGCGACCGCGCGCTCGCGCGCCCGCATGCTGTCGAACCACAGCCAGGCGAGCAAGGCGAGCGCCGCGAGTGCCCATGCTTCCCACATTGATATGCTGCGACGTCCTATTCAGGAAAATTCATTTCGGCATTACCATCATGCCGTCTGCTGCCCCTGAAAACAATCGGATGTTGACCCGCCGCCACGAGACTCGCTGCCGATGAGAATCAAACGCGTTGGCATAGCACTGACCGTCGCGGCGGCGGTGCTGACGGGGTTGATTGCGTTTGTTGCCGCAAGCTATCGCCACGAGATCGCCGCGGCGGAAGCCCGCGTCTCCTCCGGCAGCCAAATCATCGACACCCCGTGCGGATCGATCGAATACGCGATCGTCGGCAAGGGCATGCCGCTGCTGGTCGTGCACGGGGCGGGGGGCGGCTTCGACCAGGGCCTGGAATTCGGCCGGCCGCTCGCCGATTTCGGCTTCAGGGTGATCGCCATGTCGAGATTCGGATATCTCCGCAGCTCCTCGCCGGCGGACGCGTCACCCGCGGCCCAGGCCGACGCCCACGCCTGCCTGCTCGACGCGCTCAAGCTGCCGAAAGCGGCGATCCTCGGAGGCTCGGCGGGCGCGCCCTCGACGATTCAATTTTGTCTGCGGCACGCCGAGCGTTGTTCGGCGATGGTTCTTCTCGTCCCGGCGCTCTTCCCGGCGCCGCGCCCAGGCGAGCCTCAGGTGCGGCCGCCCGCCGCGCCCTCTTTCATCCTCAACTCGATCCTCGGCTCGGATTTCGTTTTCTGGCTGAACCTGAAGCTCGCGCGCAACATCATGCTGGAAAGGATCTTCGCCACCCCGGTTCGCGATTTCGAGAGCGCCGCGCCGGAGGAGCAGGAACGCCTCCTGCGGGCCATGCGATACGCCCTGCCGCTCGGCCCGCGCCAGAAGGGGCTGTGGAACGACCTGGCGATCGTCGCGTCGGCGCCGCGTTACGAGCTAGAGCGCTTGGGCGTTCCCACGCTCGTCATCAGCATCGAGAACGACTTGTTCAGAATCCATGAAAGCAGCCGCCACGCCGCGCAGCGCATACCCGGAGCGCGTCTTGTGAGCTTTCCCACAGGGGGGCACCTGTGGGTGGGCCGTCAGAAGGAAGTCGTCTCGGAGATCGGGGCGTTTCTGAGCGCGCGACAAAACCTAGAAGGCGATCCCGAGCGCCACTGAGATCACCGCGTAGAAGCCCAGCTCGCTCTCCCTGTTGCAGTTGCCAGCGGGAGCCGAGGTCTGCCTGCACGTGTTGTCCCCGCCCAGCCAGCTTCCGAAATTGAATGCCGGCGTCACGGACACGCGATCCGAGCCCAGATTGAAGCGATAGCCGAGTTCGCCGCCCCATTGGATGGCCGACGACTCGCCGTCACCCCGTTTCTCGAAGGACTTGCCCTTGTCGTCGGTCCAGTCCCACGTCGAGTTGAACGCCGCGATGGCCGCGCCGATGTAGAAGCCTTTCAGCCCCCCCTGGGGAAAGAAACGCGTGCCGACTCCGATGCCGGTACCCTTGCCGTCTTCGAAGTCGTTACCGTCGTCCCACTTGTACTTGAGGCTCGACGCCCGACCAAACACGGACAATTTGTCCAACACCAAGCGCTCGTACTCCAGCATTCCCATCGTGGCGGTAGTGCCGCCGACACCCGGAAGCGAGGCGATCGCAATGTTCACCGAGTTTTTGACGCCCTGCGCGAGCGCGCCGCCCGAGGGCGCGGCAAGCAGACCCGCAGCGGCGACCAGCGCACAACCGATCTTCTTCATCTCAAGCAGTTTCATCGTGACTCTCCTCTCCTTAACAAGTTTGCGATACAAGCACTCACGCCCACGACCTGCTGCAACGCGAAAGCGCCTTATTCGAGCAGACGACCCAGCCAGCTTTTCTTCTTCGGCTTCGCGCTTTTCCCCGACACCGAAGGACGGTCGGTTTTCCCCGCCACAGAGGGACGGTCCAGAACGGACTTATCGGACTTGAGGCGACCCGTGTCCGTGTTGTACATCGGATCGTTCCATGCCGCCGCTTGTTGGCGCTGATGCTCGGCCTCGGCGTTGGCGAGCATCTTCTGGTAGGTCTCCCAGAAAGGCTGGCCGGTAAGGTCGGCGGCCACAATGGCCCGTTTTACGACGCGCAGTTCCGCGAGGAACAGAATTTCCTCGGCGACGTCCCACGGAAGCCCCGCCCGCTGTCCGTCGCGAGAATCCATGAGCAGATGCGAACTGAAGGATTCAAACTCCGGGTGCGCCCAGAGCAGGCACATCTTCTTGATGATGTGCGGCAACCTTTCCAATGCGCAAGCTTCCGCCACAGACCCTTTGGGCGCATTTTCAGGCGTGCTCCCTCTGTCTATGTTCACCGTACTCATTGAGTCCCCCCGGCCCGGCACCGGTACGACCCGGGTAGTGTAACGCATGCGCCAAGCCGGCAGAAGTCGGGAGCGGCCGGCGTGCGCCGACTGCAGGCGTTGCCCGGCGAGCGAAATGCCACATCCCCTCGTCGACCTCACCCGAGGATCACGCACACTTTGTGGGCTAGACCATCATCCACGAGCGGAATTCGCGTCGGGCCGTCCGGCAGCGTCTTGCCGTCCAACTCGGCACTGGCGATTCCACAGCTGACGCCATGGGGATTCTCGACGGCAATCTCGTAGTGTGCAGAGTGATATTTGAAGACGATCTCGAACCGAGGCCACTCCTTGGGTATGCAGGGCGAGAGGAGTAAAAACGGTCCCTGTAGACGAAGACCGAGGATCGCTTCGATGCCGGCCCGGTACAGACACCCGGCCGAGCCGGTATACCAGGTCCATCCGCCGCGCCCGACGTGCGGAGCTACCGAATAGACATCGGCGGCGACGGCGTAAGGCTCGACCTTATAACGCTGCACGTCGGCTCGCGTGCTGGTGCGTCTGATCGGATTCATGAGCGAGAACAGCTCGGCGGCCTTGTCTCCCTGGCCGAGAGCGGCGAAGGCGAGCACCGACCACGTGGCGCCATGGTTGTATTGGCCGCCGTTCTCCCGGATTCCGGGCGGATAGCCCTTGATGTATCCGGGATCGAGCGGCGTCCGGTCGAAGGGAGGCGTGAACAGCAAGGCCAGGCCGTCGCCGCGATCGATGAGCTGCTCATCCACGGCGGCCATGCCACGCAAGGCACGCGCCGGGTCTGCAGCGCCGGAGATCACGCTCCAGGATTGCGCGATTGAGTCGATCCGGCATTCATCGCTCGTGGACGAACCCAATGGCGTCCCGTCGTCGAAATAGCCGCGCCGGTACCAACCTCCATCCCAACCCTCTTGTTCAAGAGCGTTCTGCAACGCCGCCGTATGCGCCCTCCAGGGTGCGGCGCGCGCACGATCGCCGCGCACCTCGGCCAAAGACGCGAACGCCGAAAGCGTCGCGTGCAGGAACCAGCCGAGCCAGACGCTCTCGCCTTTGCCCATCTCGCCGACCCGGTTCATGCCGTCGTTCCAGTCGCCCGTGCCGATCAACGGCAAGCCGTGTTCGCCGACAGCGAGGCTCTGATCGAGCCCGCGCGCGCAGTGCTCGAACAATGTTGCGCTCTCTTCCGCGATCATGGGCTGGAAGTAGGCGTCATGCTCGCCGGACCGCAGCGCCTGGCCTTCGACAAATGGAGCGGATTCGTCCAGCACCGCAATGTCGCCGGTGGTTTCGACATAGTGTGCAGCGGCGTAGGCGAGCCATATCCGGTCGTCGGAAACGCGTGTGCGCACGCCCTGGCCGGAGGGCGGCATCCACCAATGCTGGACATCGCCTTCGACGAATTGCCGGGCAGAGGCGCGCAGGAGATGCTCGCGCGTCAGCGCCGGTCGCGACAGGGCGAGCGCCATTCCGTCCTGGAGCTGATCGCGGAAACCGTAAGCGCCGCTCGCCTGATAGAACGCCGATCGCGCCCACATGCGGCAGGCGAGCGTCTGATAGAGCAGCCAGCGATTCAGCATGATGTCCATCGACCGGTCCGGCGTTTTCACCTGAACCGTGCCGAGCACATCGTCCCAATACCCGACGACCTCGCGAAGGACCGCGTCGAGATCGGCCGCCCGGTAGCGAGCGATCAGGGATTGCGCATCGGCCGCTGTCGCTGCCTCGCCGAGGAGGAAGACGATTTCCACCGTGCCGCCCGGCTCGAGCTCGACCGGGGATTGAAGAGCGCCGCAGGGATCGAGGCCGGCGCCGACCCGCTGTGAGAGGCGTGCTTCCCCCGCAAGCGCGGCCGGGCTGTCGAGCGTGCCATTGCGCCCCAGGAATTCCCGCCGGTCGCCGGTCCACGCTGTCTGTCGTCCTCCCAGGTCCGCAAAGGCGACACGTGAACCGAACGTCATGTTCCACGGGTTGCGCGCGAACATCGCGCCGGTCTCCGGATCGAGTTCCGTCACGACCGAAAGTGCCGACGCGCCGCGGGACGAACCGAGCACCCACTCGACGTAGGCCGTGACCGAAAGCCGTCGGGATCGGCCCGAAGTGTTCCGGATCGTCAGCCGAGAGATCTTGATGGGATCGTCGAGCGGCACGTATTGCAGGAGATCGAGCGCGATGCCGTGCGCGGTATGCTCGAATCGACTGTAGCCCTGGCCGTGCCTGGCGGTATAGGGCGCAGCCTCGTCACGGATCGGTAGCACCGTCGGTCCCCACAGCTCGCCGGACTCCTCGTCGCGCAGATAGAGGACCTCGCCCGGCCGATCGCTGACGGGGTCGTTCGACCAGGGCGTGAGCTGGTTCTCGCGACTGCCGAGCGACCAGGTGTAGCCGCTGCCCTCGACCGCGACTTGAAAGCCGAACGAGGGATTGGCGATGACATTGATCCACGGGGCCGGTATCGCCCGCCCGGCGCCCAAGATCGTCACATACTCGCGTCCTTCCGCGGCGAATCCGCCGAGCCCGTTGAAGAATTCGAGGTTCTGCGGCACCGGAACCGTCTGCGGCAGGTCTGCGGGCGGCACGCGCCTCGGCGGCGGCGGTGCAGCGGTGTCCGCTTCCTGGAGACGGTTGAGCTGTTCCGATAGCGTTCCGTGTCGTCCGCCCAGCACCGCGCGGGCCATGGCGAGCAGCAGGGCGCGTGTCTCCATTGAAACAAGATCCGCACGCAGCACGAACACGGAGCCACGCGCGAGGTCCGCTCCGATCTGCGGTCGGGACCGGCTCGTGCGAACCAGCGTCTCCAGGGCGATCTGAAGGTCCTGGATATACGAGGGTGCCCGATCGTTCAGGATCACGAGATCGACGGCGAGCTGTTTCATCCGCCAGTATTCATGGGCTCGCAGTAACTGGCGGACGATGGCGACGTCTTCGATGTTGTTGATCCGCACCAGAATGATCGGGAGGTCGCCGGAAATGCTCTGGGCCCAGAGCGCCGCCGGCCCGCCGCCGCCGCGGCGGATGGCCTCCGACGACGGACGCATCGACGGATCGGCGTAGAGCACGTGGCCGGCGAGACGCTGAAACAGGGCCGCCTGCTCCGCGTCGATGCCGAGATGACTCAACTGCACTTGCGCCTGGGTCCACGCCAATGTGGCCGCGCGGTCGAAGGCCGTCGTGTCTTCGTGCTTGTCGATGAGGTCCAGCACCTCGTCGTGGGACGACGCGACCACCGTCCAGAACGCGATGCGCACTGTCCTGCCCGGCGGTATCCTCACGCGGCGGCGCAGCGCGAAGACGGGATCGAGGACGGTGCCGACGGTATTGGAAAGCGGCCGGCCATCCATCACGGCGATCGGCGCCCGAACTTCGCGTCCGCGGCCGAGGAAACGGGCCCGGTCGGTTTCGATCTCCGGCTCGCCCACCGCCTCGCCTTCGACGACGGCAAGATGCGCCGCCCAGATTTCGGGCTCGGCGGGCGAGCGACGCCGCCGCGTCGCCAGGATGGCGCCGATCTTGGCAAGATATTCGGTTTGCACGAAAAGTTTGGAAAAGACCGGGTGCGCCGCGTCTGCGGCGGGCGGCGCCAGCACCAGCTCGGCGTAGGAGGTGAGCTCGATGTCCCGGTCCCTATTGCCCGCATTCGCGACGGATACGCGGCGGACTTCGGCGTTGTCCTCCGGCGAGACGACAACCTCGAGGGTCGTGGTGACCGTTCCGTCGCGCCGGGCGAACTCGGCGCGATCCTCGGTGAACGTGACGTCGTAACTGTCCGGTTCGACGCCGCTCGGCT
>Ga0137451_1000084_pt1 | contig 28449 bp, 22 predicted proteins | sample EasRivERMGT500_2_FD_102336 | JGI IMG/M metagenome (GOLD analysis project Ga0137451, IMG submission 102336) | Soil microbial communities from meander-bound floodplain in the East River, Colorado, USA - East River MetaG ERMGT500_2 | ecosystem: Environmental > Terrestrial > Soil > Floodplain ... | reverse complement strand
CGTTGCCGGTGACCGGCACGCCCATCAAGCGCGCGTTCAAGCTGTCCTGCATGTAGCCGCGCAAGACCCCGTCCTCGATGAGCGTGTTGCAGCGGGTCGGATTGCCCTCGTCGTCGATGTTCAAGGACCCGCGCCGTCCGGGCAGCGTGCCGTCGTCCACGACGGTGACGCCGCGCGCCGCCACCTTCTCGCCGATCCTTCCGCAAAATGCGGATGAACCCTTGCGGTTGAAGTCGCCTTCCAGGCCGTGGCCGATGGCTTCGTGCAGCAGCACGCCGGGCCAGCCGGGTCCGAGCACCACCGTCATGGTCCCCGCGGGCGCCGGACGCGACTCGAGATTGACGAGCGCCTGGTCGACGGCGCGCTCGGCATATTCCTTGAGCCGCTCCTCGGTGAAGTGCGCGTAATCGCTGCGAGCGCCTCCGCCCGACGATCCTTGCTCGCGGCGTCCGTTGGCCTCGGCGATGACCTGCACCGACAGCCGCACCAGCGGCCGCACGTCGGCGGCGAGCACCCCGTCTGAGCGCGCGACGAGCACCACCTCGTACTCGGAGGCGAGCGTCGCCATGACCTGCACGATGCGCGGATCGCGGGCTCGGCACAGGCTCTCGATCCGTTCGAGCAGTTTCACCTTATGAGCATCCGGGAGCGAGACCAGCGGGTCCACCGGCTGATAGAGCTGCAGGCCCGCGCCTTTGCGCACTTTGACCGGATGCCTCTGGCCGCCCGAGCGCGCGATTGCGCGGGTGGCTTTCGCAGCGTCTTCGAGCGCGGGAAGGCTGATTTCGTCGGAATAGGCGAATGCGGTCTTCTCCCCCGCGATCGCCCGCACGCCCACGCCCTGGTCGATGCTGAAACTGCCGGACTTGACGATCCCCTCCTCGAGGCTCCAGCTCTCGGCGCGCGAGTACTGGAAGTAGAGATCGGCGTAGTCGAGCCGGCGAGAAAGCAGCGACCCGAACACGCGCGAGAGTTTTCCCTCCTCCAGATCGTGCGGCGCAAGGAGGAACGACTTCGCCGTGGAAAAGAGCTGCTCGGGGGCGTTCATGAAATCATTCTACTGTAATGGCCGTAACCGGTTCCGGGTCCTCTATCCTCTGTCCCGCATGACGCGATGCTCCAGGGCCGGCAGGCTCTTGCGCATCTTCGTCTGGAACTGCGGGTCGATGTCGGCCATGACCACGCCGGGTCCGGCGGCGCGCTCGGCGACGACCTTGCCCCAGGGATCGACAATCATGCTGTGGCCGTGGGTCTCGCGGCCGTTCTGGTGCTTTCCCCCTTGCGCCGGCGCGAGCACCCAGGCGAGGTTTTCGATCGCGCGCGCGCGCAGCAGCGTTTCCCAATGCGCGCGTCCGGTCGTCGCGGTAAAGGCCGAGGGCACGAGGATCATATCCATCGGCGCGAGCGCGCGATAGAGCTCCGGAAAACGCACGTCGTAGCATACCGAGAGCGCGATGCGCCCGAACGGAGAGTCGACGGCGCGCGGCTCGGCTCCGGGCTCGATGGTTGCGGATTCGTTGAAGCGCTCTTCTCCCAGCTCCAGTCCGAACAGGTGGATCTTGTCGTAGCGCGCGACGCGCCGTCCGGCCGCGTCGTACACCAGGCAGCTGTTCCTGACCCTGGCAGGGTCGGCGCATTCGAGCGGCACCGAGCCGCCGACCAGCCACACGCCGTGCCGCGCGGCCGTTGCCGCCAGGAAATCCTGGATCGGGCCGGCGCCGTCTCTTTCCCTAACCGCCACCTTGTCGCGGTCGCGCATGCCGAAAATGCAGAAATACTCGGGGAGCGCGACCAGCTTCGCCCCCTGCTCGGCCGCTTGCGCGACAAGCCCTGCCGCCGCGGCAAGATTTTCCTCGACCTTCGGCGTCGATACCATTTGCACCGCGGCAGCCTTGAATGTGGGGCGCGAGGTCATGGCGGCGGTTCCTGGGTCGAATCCGCGCTGCGCACATCGGCCTTGAGGCGCTTGGGTATAGGGTCGGTCCAGGTTCCCGTGACGCTGTATTCGAATGTCAAGGCTTGCCCGAGAGGGTTTTTTAGGATTTTGTCGATGATAAAGGCCCCAAGGCCCCAGACGGGATTCACGATGACGGCAATCGAGGCAACGCTGTTGCCGACCGAAGGCTCGACCCGCGCGTGCAGGTCCTGAGTTTCGCGCACGAGATCCACTTGCCCCTTCATTTCGACTTGCGCAGACGGCCCCTGCATTCGGAAATTCTCAGTGCGCAAAACGCCGTTCGCGATGTCCGCATCGCACGATACGTTGTCGAAGGCGAAGCCCCGGCGGAAAAGTTCGCGGAAGTCGAACGTGATCCAGGACTGCATGCTGAGGATTCCGATGAGCCTGGCCGCGCCGGGCTCGGCTCTGAGGAACTGACCTTTCTCTGCCTGGAGCTTGAGATGCCCCGCAAGCGTCGAGTAGTCGATCGACTGCGGGTTTCCGGCCCAGCTCAGGTTTCCGGTAAGCGTCGCCGAGCCCTGTCGTACCGTCCGGGGATAACCGATGTGCTCCAGATATTTGCCGACGTCCCCCACTTTGAGCTCGATTTCGTTGATCTTGACGCTGGGCCGCAGCGCCCAGCTCTCCCACCTGCCCTTCGCCGAGAGCGTGCTCTCGGACCCGGTCAGCACCAGTTTCTCGATGGTCCAGTCGAGCGCCTTGTTGACGGCGACCAGCTCGAGCCTGCCGAGGTCGTTGCCGTTCAGAATGAGTCTGTCGGCGACGATGTCGAGCGCCGGCAGGTCGCGCGAGGGCGCTTCCTCTTTCTTTCCGGGCGTGGCCTCGGGCATGCTGAAGTGCGCAAGCCGCGCCTCGATGCGCCCGAGCCCCTCGGGAAACCATTTGATCTCGCCGGCGAGTTCCTTCGCCGTCACGTTCGCCTGCAGCACGCTACCTTTCGTTTCGGCGCGCAAGGCGACGTCGTTCAGACGCCGGCCGCCGAAATCGAGCGCCGCGACCTTGAGGTCGAAGCGCGGCGAGAATGACGCGCCGGTCTCGTCTTTCCCCCCCGTCAGCGCGCGCCAGCGGTCCACATCCGCGTAGTCCAGGCTGCCGGTCACGGTGAGTCCCTCGCGATCGCCGAGCACCGCGGGCTCGTTCAGGCTGATCACGCCGCGCTGCAGGACGTATTGCGCTCCGTCGCGCCGGCGCAGGATGCGGGCGTTGACGGCGCGACCGAGCGAGACTTCGATGGTGTCGCCGCGGGACGGGGCTGCCGCGATCACGCGCTCGATAGCGAGGGGCAGCGGCTCGAGCGCCGGCTTTCCGAGCGGCGGCGGCAGCTCCGACGAGATGCCCACGAGCTGCGATTGCACGCGCAGGGTGGAAGGCTGCCCCCGCGCAAAGGTGAGCGTTCCCTGCCAGGCCGCGGCGCCCGAGAGCTGGCGGAGCAGCGCATCGCCCCAGGCGCGCGGGATTTGCGACACGCTCGCGGTCCCCTGCGCGCTCGCCGCGATCGTGCCGTCGGCGCGGGTAGCCAGCGAAATCGTCGCCGGGCCGCCGAGAAACTGCGATGTCACCGCGCGAGCGGAGATGGCGGACTCGGTGAACTCGAGCCGCCCGTTGAGCTGCGAAAAAGGAGGGGCATCGGAATCGACCCTGAGCTCATTGTTGACGATCTGGAATTCGCCGGCGACCTTGAACCGCTCCGGACTGAGGAGCGGGATGTCGATCTGCAGCGCGAGGCGCCCGGTGCCCGTCGCCTGCATGCCTTCAGTAACGCCATCGAGCGCCTGGGTCACGGGGCTTTGCGCGATGAAGCGCAGGAAATCGGCGGTGCGGTCTTCGGCGCGGATCTCGAGTCCCAGCTGCGGTTCCCGGTGGAACAGATCCGGAATGTTCGCGCGGACGCTATTTGTCTGGACGTTGACGATGGCCGCCTTGGAAGCCACTACCCGCATGCTCCTGCCTTCGAAGATGAGATCGCCTGAAATACCGCTAGCCTGCGGCCAGTCGTCCGCGTAGCGCAGCTCGGCGTCTGTGACTTTCGCGACGATCTGGAAAATACCTGAGCTGGAATTTTCGAACGGAAACTTCGCGAGATCCCCCTTCAAGCGCAACCTGACGTCCTTTGACTGTCCTTCGCGTATTGTCGACTTGAGATACTCGGCCACCTTCGCAGGAAGCAGCGGAATGTAGCGGTATGCGGCCTTGCCGTCGGCGCGGGAAAAGCGCCCGGTGAGGTCAATCATGCCTCCGCTGCCCTCCCTGATTGCGTAGTTGCCGAAAAAAGTCGCGGCGAGGTCGCGGTTGGCGACCGAAAGGTTCTTGAAGCCGAGCTCGAGCTGGTTCCCGGCGACCTTCCAGTTGATCTGGCCGGCGAGTGAGTCGAGCCGGACCGGGCTCTCCGGAAGGATTCCCGGCAGCTCGATCGCGACCTGCTCGGATCCTAGAACGATGTTGCCGCCTTTCTCGCTCGCTTCGAGGCGCCCCGTGAGTCCCGCGAATCCGGGAACCCCGTTGTTCGCGCGCGCGGCGAGTTTGCTGAAGGCTCCTCGCAGACTGTATTGCTGCGGGTTCTCCGCATCGCCGGTCCAAGTCCCTTTCAAGTTGTGGACGCTGCCGCGTGGGTCGGTGGCGGCAAGGCGCTCGCGCACGGCCCGCGGAAGCGGGAAAAACTCGGTGAGCCGTGCGAGCCGAGCGAGATCGAGTGCGTTCACCTCCATTTCGCCCTTCTGTGGGGTTTGCCCGTCCTCGGGCTGCCACAAGACGCGAAAGTCGGTGGGCGAAAGCGCCACCCCGGTGCCGGTCCTGAATGCGACGTTGCGGCCGAAGACTTCGAAGCTCCTGCCCTCGCTCTGACTCGCCCCCAGACGTCCCTGAAGGTAATCGAGCTCGAGCAGCGGCAGACCCTTCGTCACACGCATCGCCACCTGAGAGAGCGCGACATCGACGGTGGCTTCGCTGGAACTCTTCCCCCCCAAAGTCACCCACAGGCGCACCCCACCTTTGCCGGAGCGCAGATCGAGCGGGTAATCGACCCACGGTCGCCAGGCGACCAGATCGGTATATTCAAGTTCCGCAAAGAGCCGACCCGTCCACGATTCCCAATCGGCGAGGTTTCCGCGGTTCAGCTCGCCGCGCACATCGAGCGCGGAGGCGAGCGCTGTGGGCGGCTTCGCCCGCAGCGCGAAGCGGTGTCCGAACAGGCCGCCGCGCAGGACAAAATTGAGCTCCGGCAGGGAAAGCTGCGGCGCTTCGCGCAGCTGGTCGTCCCAAGTAACGCTCGCATCGCGGATCGCGATCTCGCGCTGCGCCAGCACCCACTGCGCGATTCCCGCGTCGCCCGTTTCCGGCCGCACCTCGATGCCCGCCACGTAGAACTTGCCGGCCCTGTCGCGCCGGATCTCGAGCCGCGGCCGGTCGAAAACGAGTGAATAGAAACGCGGCGATCCGATCAGGGCCGAGATCCAGGAAACCGTCGCCTCGACTACGGGCAGTGTCAGGGCTGCGCGACCGTCGCGATCGTAGATGGTTACGTCGGCGAGTAGCAGCTCGGGCCGCAGTCCCTGCCAGCCCGCTTCGATCGTGCCGACCGCGATGCGCTGGCCCAATGCTTTCGATGCAAATCGCTCGATGTCGCCCTTGTACTCCCCGACTCTTGGGAGCGCATAGTAGCGCAGGAAAAGCACGGCTAAAGCAAACAGGAAATAGACGACCACGAGGGCCCAGCCGACGACGCGCGCAACGGTGCGCCACCGGCCCCTCTGCGGGATGGCTTGCGCGATCGTTTCCTCGATCGCCTGCTCGAGTTTCTGAAGAGGCTGGTCCAAGATAAGCGTGCCTGTCGGCGTGGCAAATACGGCCCCGACCTACAATAAGGCCATACTCAGCAACTAGGGGCTAGACGCGAGAGTCTCGTCTCGCGGCGACATTCCCAGCAAAGAGCGACATTTTACCCGCAAGCCCCGATGGCAGCGCGAGAGAACGCCGACAAATCAATGAACCCTCTCAGGTTTTCGCGTTTCGCCGAACGACTACTCGCCGCTCGGCCCGAACTTGAGGAAGAACTCGGCCAGGCGGCGGATGGCCAGTGGACAGCCGTTTCGATGCGCTCGTTCCTGAAGTCGCAGAATCCCGGGGACGAATCCGCCTTGCGCGCGGCACTGAGGCGCTTGCGCCAGCGCGTCATGCTGCGGGTGCTCGCGCGGGACCTCGGCGGAATCGCGGGGCTCGATGAGGTCTGCGGCGCGATGAGCGCGCTCGCGGAAGTCTCGATTGCGACGGCGCTCGAAGCGCTCCAACCCGCGCTCGAGGAGGAGCTCGGCGTGCCTTTTGCCGCCGGAGGTCGCCAGACGCTGCTCGTCGTAGGCATGGGAAAGCTAGGCGGCGGAGAGCTGAACGTTTCTTCCGACGTCGACCTGGTATTCGTCTATCCCGAGGAGGGCGAAACCCGAGGCCGGCGCTCGGTCAGCAACCACGAATTCTTCGACCGGCTGGGACGCAGGCTGATCAAAGCGCTCGACGAGACGACCGACGAAGGCCGCGTGTTCCGCGTCGACATGCGGCTGCGCCCGTGGGGCGACGCGGGGCCGCTCGCGACCAGCTTTGATGCGCTCGAGCACTACCTCGTCACGCAGGGGCGCGAATGGGAGCGCTATGCCTGGATCAAGGCGCGGGCCCTCACCGGCGACCAGGCCGGCGCACTCTCCGCGATCGTGCGCCCGTTCGTGTTCCGCAAATATCTCGACTACGGCGCATTCGCCGCGGTGCGCGAGCTGCACGCGCAAATCCGCGCGGAAGGGGCGCGCCGCGAAATGTCCGATCACATCAAGCTCGGGCCCGGCGGAATCCGCGAGGTCGAATTCATCGCCCAGGCCTTCCAGCTGATCCGCGGCGGTCGCGATCCGTCGCTGCAGCTGCGCCCGACGATGGGCGTGTTCGCGCTGCTCGCGCAGAAAGGGCTGTTGCCGCCGCAGACGGCGACCGAGCTCACCGAAGCCTACGTGTTCCTGAGGCGTCTCGAGCACCGGCTGCAGTACCTCGAGGACGCTCAGACGCACAAGCTTCCAGCAAGCGAAGAGGACCGCGCGCTCGTCGCCCAGGCCATGGGGTTTCCATCGTGGCAGTCGTTCGCCTCGGCGCTCGAAGCGAACCGCGAGCGCGTATCGCGCCATTTCGAGGATGTGTTCTCGACGCGCGAATCGCCGCGGCACGCACTCGCGCCGCTGTGGCGGGAGGATGACCGCGGCGCAGTCGAAACTCAACTAGGCGGGCTCGGCTTTCGCGAATCCGAGAACAGCGCCGCGCGCCTTGAGGCGGTTCGCTCAGGGAACCGCTACAGAAACCTTCCCGAGGCAAGCCGCGAGCGCTTCGACGCGCTGGTTCCTCGCGTCATCGAGGAGGCGGCGCGGTGCGAGAATCCGGATGCAACCCTCGCGCGCTGCATGGATCTCCTCGAGACCGTCAGCCGTCGCGCCGCCTACCTCGCGCTCCTCGCCGAGCATCCGGAGGCCTTGAAGCAGCTGGCCGCTCTGATGAGCGCCTCGAGCTGGTCGGCGGAGTTCCTGAACCGGCATCCTATATTGCTCGATGAACTGCTGGACGCACGCCTGCTGTTTGCGCCACCCGATTGGAACGAATTCGCCCATCGCTTGAGGCGCCAGTTGACCGATCTCAGCGGCGACGCCGAACGGCAGATGGACGCGCTGCGCGAAGCTCACCACACGCAAGTGTTCCGGCTGCTCGCGCAGGACCTCTCCGGTGTGCTGACGGTCGAGCGGCTCGCCGACCATCTCTCGGATCTTGCGGATGTGATGCTGCAGATCACGCTGGAATTGTGCTGGACGCACCTTCACCGCCGGCACGTCGAGGAGCCGCGTTTCGCGATCATCGGCTACGGCAAACTCGGCGGGAAGGAACTGGGCTACGCCTCGGACCTGGACATCATCTTTCTCTACGACGATCCGCACGACCAGTCGCAGGAGAACTACGCGCGTCTCGCGCAGCGCTTGAATCGCTGGCTCACCACCCGCACCGCCGCCGGGGTTCTGTTCGAAACCGACCTGCGCCTGCGGCCCGACGGCGCGAGCGGCCTCATGGTGAGTTCGATCGAGGCGTTCCGCCGCTATCAGCGCGAGTCGGCGTGGACGTGGGAGCACCAGGCGCTGACGCGCGCGCGTTTCTGCGCGGGCGACGCGACCGTGGGCGCGGCGTTCGAGGCGGAGCGGCAACTCATTCTTCGAACGAAACGCGACGAAGCGAAACTGCGCGAGGACGTTCTCACCATGCGCGAGAAGCTCCTCGAGGGCCATCCGAACAGGAGCGAGCTCTTCGACCTGAAGCACGACCGCGGCGGCATGATCGACATCGAGTTCATCGTGCAGTATCTCGTGCTCGCAAACGCGCACCGTTATTCGGAGCTGACCGCGAACACAGGCAACATCGCGCTATTGAAGCTCGCGGGGAAGCTGGGTTTGATTCCCGCAGACGCGGCGGAGAACGTCGGTTCTGCCTACCGCGAGTTCAGGCGGCACCAACACGGCCTGCGGCTGAACGGCGCGAAATTCGCGCGGGTACCGCACGAGAACGTGAAAGAGGCGATCGCAGCGACGCTCGCGCTGTGGCGGAAAGTGTTCGGTAAAGAGTGAAAGCAGTCGGAGCAACCCGGACTCATCCGCGGTTGAAGTCCACGCGCTCATGAACGATAATTCGCTCATGCAGGCAACTAGCGGAGGGAACCGCATGCTCGTTTCTCACTCCCGCGACAAGTTGATCAACGCCATCCTGTACTTTGCCGAGCACACCCGCGGCCTCGGCAAGATCAAGCTGTTCAAGCTGCTCTACCTGCTCGATTTCGAGCACTTCCGCCAGACCGGCCGCCCGGTCACGGGCATGGAATACCGTGCGTGGAAGATGGGCCCGGTGCCTGCCGAGTTGGTGCAGATCTGGGACGACCTCGACGCCGACCTCGCGGAGGCCATCGAAGTCCGGCCGGAGAAGGTGTACGACTACGTACGCGAGAACGTCGTCCCCAAACGGCGCTTCAACGATACGCACTTCACCCCGCGCGAGCTGCGCATTCTTGGCGAACTCGCCGCGCGTTACGTTGAAGACTTGTCTGAAAAACTGATCGATGTCACCCATGACGAGAACGGCGCCTGGGCGAGCGTGTGGCAGGGCGGCGCGGGAAGCGACCAGGTGATCGGCTATCGCCTCGGTCTGGCCGAGGACGACCCGAACCGCGAAGCCGTCCTACAGGCGGCCGCCGAATACGAGGCGATCGAACGCGCAAGCGCGGCGAACGCGCGTCCTCCGCGCCGGCTTGCCGCAGGCTAGGCGCGCATGCCGCTGCCGGGCGAGATTTACCGGCACGATCGCTTCTACCGGAACGAACAGGGAGGGTGGCAAGCGAAGTATCTCCTCCTGCTTGCCTTTACGCCGGGGCGGGACGTCATCTACCGGCTTCTGACCAGTGAGCCGCACGGACGCCCCGAAAGGCCTCCGTGCTATCACGGCGATCCCTACCCCGGCTATTTCCTGGGCGTGCCCGGCGCGCCGTTGACGCGGCCCACCTGGGTCGATCTGCGGGCCGCCGACGACTACGATGCGAGCGAGTTCGACTCCGACCTGGCGGGTGGCACGCTACCGCTCATCATGAACCTGTCGCTTCCAGTACTTTGCGCGGTGCTCGCGTGCGCAGCCAATGCACAAGATACGACTCACCAGCAGAACCGGGCGCTGCTCGACCAGAAGTCACGACTCGACTGTCCCTAGGCCACGGCTAAACGAGCAGATCAAGCACAGCGCCGGACGCTTTCCAGCCGATTTTGTCTTCCAGCGTAGCCGCGACGAGCGCGGACGAGGCGGTTACAAATTGTGACCACCTTCGGCGGCTCAGGTTTTCATCGACGATGCCGTTTGGCTTCACGAGTACAGGGCGCTGATGGAACTATTGGTGGGCTGACCCTGATACTCCCAATGCAGACGTACACGCAGCTCGCCCAGTGCTCGCCGACATCCCCCTGCCTGGTCTGCGACTGCTCGGCGGCGAACAGGGGCCCAAAACGAACGGACCGATCGTGGACATGTCCGTTCTTGACAGTTATTCACTTATGCATTATAAGGAATATAGTTTGCATATTTGGATACTCGATAATGGCTAAGGCACGGATTCGGAGACCGGACGGAACGACAATCCTAATTAATGGCAATCCTCAAGAAGTGGCGGAGCTTATTGGCAAACTAGGCGGGGGAGGACCGAGCAAGGCCCAAGGAGGTAAGTCACTAAAGAGCCGCGGAAACAAGTCTAGGGCCACTCTTTCGGACCTGCTGCTGATCTTAGTTGAGGAAGGGTTTTTTAAGAAACCGAAGGATCTTGCCGCAGTAAAGAGCGCTCTCGCAGAACGCGGCAATCTGTCTCCGGTGACAACCGTCGCTCCCGCGTTGCTTCGGCTTGTCCAGCGCAGATATATGCGTCGACTAAAGCAAGACAAAAGATGGTTTTACACGGGATAGGCAAATATGAGTGCCAACGACAAAGTTCTAGGGCGCGTTTTCTCACGCCTCGAAAGGCTGGAACGGGCAGTCTTTCAGTCAGGGAGAAAGTCCGCGCATAAGACCAAAGCAGACGCCAAAAATTACACCGGCGCAACTGGTGGAATTCGCCTACTCGCCGATGAAGGTTACTTCGACAAGAAGCGCACCTTTGGAGAAATCTGCAAAGCCCTCGAAAGCAAGGGATACAACTATTCTAAGCAAGCCGTCCAAACTCCACTCAACACGCTTTCATCCGTGAAGAACCGGCTGCTGGTAGGACTCAAAGAGCAGGGGAGAAAAGTGTATGCCAAGAGAAAATAGGCCAAGCATCCAGCACGAACTGGATTCGAAGCTCCGGCAAGTGCAGGTGCTGATCGGCGACTCCATAAACTTGGTGGCACAACTGCAGGCGCCTGCAAAACGATTGGTCAAACTCGCTGCGCAGGCGGGGAGTGGCAACACGTCGGTTCGATTTGACATGAATGAGCGAGCGTTTGCAAAACGATACGCCAAGAATGTCGGCGGCGGACCCAAGAAATTCGTGCTGCTTCTGGCATTTCTGACGAAGGGCGATACGGGCAAAGAGGTGTCACTCAACGAGATTGAGCAGTTGTGGAATAGGACCAGTTCGAAAACACTTCTTGGTATGAAATTCAACAGATTCTTTTCGGGAATCGCAAAAGAGTTCGGGTGGGTCAATTCGCAGAAGCGCGGATTCTACAACTTAGAGCGTTCGTGGAAGGACGTTCTTAGCGATGACTAGCGCCACTCATCAACGCGACCACGTCGCGGGATTGCTACAGATTTTTTCGCGCAAGCACGTTGGCGCATTGCTCCGACACTTCTCTGAGTCAATCAATGCCTTCGAAAACGGAGATTGGGAGAAGTGCATAAACAAGGCCGGAAAGTTTGTTGAGGCTGCGCTGAAAGCGTTGGCTGTGCACGCTAACTTGACGCTGCCGAGCGCGCGTGAGTTCAAGGTCAACAAGATCGTGATTCAACTTGGGCAACTAACTCCCGGTCAGCTTCATGACTCGATTCGCCTACTCATTCCACGGAATTGTGTTTTCGTCTACGACGTTGCAAGCAACAGGGGGTCGCGGCACGATTCAACTGACATTGATGCTAACAAGATGGACGCCATCGCTGTGGCACAGAATATTGCGTGGGTGCTGGCAGAGATGATCCGGCTTTCCCACCAGGGCGCGTTGCAACCGGACGACGCGGCAGATGTGGTGGAGGGGTTGATGGAGAAGCGATACCCAGATATCGAGGAGATTGCTGGTCGGATTTACGTGAATCGGGATGGGCTGAGCGCGCGCGACGTTGCCCTTCTTGTATTGGAACGCCGGTATCCCTCACGAATCAGTCGTGACGAACTCCTGCTCACGCTTGGTCGAAATGGATTCACTAGGAACAATGCGCTGATGGCCCTCGTGCGGACCAAGCACTTCACTGATGACGACGGCCAAGGGAACCTGTTATTGCGGGGCAATGGCAGACAGACGGCTGCGGGCCTTCGTGCTCAAGGGAAGATGTAATTCGGGACTGTGGGATAGGGCCGGCAACCTCAGCCGCGTCCCAGCCCCGCCTGGCTGGCCCCACAGACCAGCAGCTGCGCTCTTGAACTCGTCCCGGCCTTCTGTTCCAATTGCCTGGGTCGGTGGTTAGAAGCCTACGCTCAAAGCTGCCCCGGATACGGGGCGCAGGGAGACAGAATGAAATCAAGTTTCTCAGTCGTAATCGCGGGACTGGCGCTTGTCTTTTGCGTTCCCGGCGCGAGAGCCGACATCGGCATCAACCCCAGAGTCGGATTCCTGGGCTACGGAATCGAGGTCTCGGCCGGGGTGAGCGACAGACTCAGCCTGGGCGTCGGATTCAACAACGCGACGCGCAAGAGGCAGGGCACCACGGAGGGCGTCGATTACGAGTACGATCTCAGGCTTCGCTCCGGCGAGGTGATGGCGAACTTTCATCCCTTCGCCGGCGCGTTCCGGCTTCGGGCGGGCGCACTCCTCAACCGGAACGAATTCATCCTGACCGGCCGGCCGGGCGGCTCGGGGACCTACGACTTCAACGGCACGACTTACACCGCCGCTCAAGTCGGAACCCTGACCGGAAAACTTTCGTTCAATAAGAGCGCTCCGTACCTGGGGCTCGGCTGGGGAAATCGTCCGAACGGCAGTTGGGGGGTGACCTTCGATCTCGGGGCCGTCTATCAGGGCAAGCCGAAGCTTTCCCTGGAAGCTACGGGAGGCACTGCTACCCCCTCGACTCTCGCCGCCAACCTCGAAGCCGAGCGCCAGCAAGCAGAAGAGGACCTGAGCAGCTTCAAGTGGTATCCGGTCATCCAGTTGGGTTTGTAACTTCCGCTTCTAGCGTGCGGCAGGTAAACCCGCGCGGAACGGCGCGAGCGCCTGACATTCTTGGAATGACCGGATTCCGATAAAATGCCTCTTTGACAGTTCCCACCGGAGCCCCCCATGTCGATGGCCGATCGCGACGGATTCATCTGGTACGACGGCAAGCTCGTGCCCTGGCGTTCCGCGACCACTCACGTCCTCACCCACTCGCTGCACTACGGCCTCGCCGTATTCGAGGGCGTGCGCGCCTACAAGACCGTGGAAGGCACGGCGATCTTCAGGCTGCGCGACCATACCGAGCGCCTGTTCAATTCGGCGCACATCTACATGATGAAGATTCCCTACGGCAGGGAAACGCTCGCCGAAGCGCAGAAGGAAGTCGTGCGCGCCAACGAGCACGAGTCCTGCTACATCCGGCCGATCGCATTCTACGGCTCGGAAAAAATGGGCGTGTCGCCGCTCGGCGCGACCGTGCACGTGGCGATCGCCGCCTGGCCCTGGGGCGCGTATCTCGGGCAGGAGGCGATCGAAAAGGGCATCCGCGTCAAGACTTCGTCCTACGCACGCCACCACATCAACGTGACCATGGCGCGCGCCAAGATGGCGGGGACCTATCCCAACTCGATCCTCGCCAATCTGGAAGCGACCCAGCACGGCTACGACGAGGCGCTGCTCCTCGACGTGGACGGATTCGTCGCAGAGGGCTCGGGCGAGAACCTCTTCATCGTCAAGGACGGCAAGCTCCACGAACCCGAACTGACTTCCGCCTTGAGCGGCATCACGCGCGCCTCGGTGATCACGCTGGCGAACGAGCTGGGCTATGAGGTCATTTCCCGGCGCATCACCCGCGATGACATCTACATCGCCGACGAGGCCTTCTTCACCGGCACGGCGGCCGAAGTCACGCCGATCCGCGAGCTGGACGGGCGCACGATCGGCTCGGGCACACGCGGTTCGGTCACCGCGAAGATCCAGAAGCTCTTCTTCGACGTGGTCGCCGGCAAAGTCGCCAAGCACAAGGACTGGCTCTCGCCGGTGCATGAGAAAGTTGTGGCGAAGTCGAAGGAAAAGGCATGAGCCCCCGAGCAGGGGCCCCGCTAGGCGGGGATGCGACCGGGCGATTGCCTTGCTCCCGACAAGACCTCGTCAATTGCCCCTCCGCTGGATCGGAGGGAGCGGCCTGATGGGCGCCAACGAACAGGCGAGCCGCTTGGTCGAGGTCACCGAGTCCGATCTTCCCCTGCACTGCCCCACGCCGAAGTCGCCGGTGTGGTGCATGCATCCGCGGGTGTTTCTTGACGTCGTCAAGGCGGGCCAGATGCTCTGCCCGTACTGCAGCACGCGCTACGTCTACAAGGGCCAGCGTCCGAAGGGCCACTAGCGCCCTGTGCCGAAAATCCTCGTCGTCGCGCCGAGCTGGATCGGCGATACGCTGCTCGCGCAGCCGCTCGCTGCGCGCCTGAGCGAAAAGCTCCCCGGCGTCGAGATCGACGCGCTCGCCCCCAGCTGGACCGCACCGGTCTTGCGCCGCATGCCCGAGATCGCCGAAGTCATCGAAGCACCGTTCGCGCACGGCGAGCTGAAGCTCTCCGCGCGGTGGCGCCTTGGCCGCGCGCTCCGGGTGCGCGGCTACGACGAAGCCATCGTTCTGCCCAACACCTTCAAGTCGGCGCTGATTCCGTTCTTCGCGGGCATCCCGCGTCGCACCGGGTTCGTCGGCGAACTGCGCTACGGCCTGCTCAACGTCGTTCACAAGCTCGACGCGAAACGCTTGCCGCTGATGGCGGAACGCTACGCGCAGCTCGCGGAGAAGCCGGGGGAGCCGGTCGCGCGGCCGCTTCCCCAAGTTAGGCTGCGGGTTGACGAAGCGAACCAGCTAGTCATTTTGAACCGGCTGGGGCTCTCGCGCGCAAAGCCGGTAGCGGCATTCTGCCCGGGCGCCGAGTACGGTCCGGCGAAGCGCTGGCCGGCGCGGCATTTCGCAGAGCTCGCGCGAAGGCTTGCAGCGAAAGGTTGGGCGGTGTGGCTGTTCGGGTCGGACAAAGACAAGACCATCGGTGAGGAGGTGGTTCGACTTTCCGACGGTGCCGCAATCAACCTATGCGGGAAAACCGACCTCGCCGGCGCAATCGACATCCTCTCGCTCGCCGAAGTCGTGGTGAGCAACGACTCGGGGTTGATGCACGTCGCTGCCGGAGTTGGACGTCCCGTGGTGGCGCTATACGGTTCGTCCAGCCCGGAGCATACGCCGCCGCTCTCTGCGAGAGCGCACCTAGTGCGCACCGGAATCGAATGTAGCCCGTGCTACGCGCGCGAGTGCCCGCTCGGGCACTTCAAATGCATGAACGATTTGCTCCCCGAGCGCGTGATTCTGGAAATCAACGCCGTCGAAGCCGCGGAAGGCCGTTCTCAGTAGTACTCGACGAACTCGCAGCCGTTTCCGGTGGCGAACGAAGCAGTGACCTTGCCGGCGGCGAGGTCGAGCATGCACACCACGCCGTCGTCGTGATTGCACACCAGCGCCCGGTCCGGTGCGGCCGGAAACCCGAATCCCATCGGCGCCCTGCCGACTTCGATGAGCGCGGTCTGTTCGAGATCGGGCAGGCTGAAGATCGCGACCTTGCCGTCGAGATGCGATGAAAACAGCAGCCAGCGCTCGTCCGGCGAGATGCGCACGCGGCGCAGTTGCGTTCTATCCTCGCCGCCGCCTTCGATGCGTATGCTTTCGATCAGCTTTTCACTGCGAGTGTCGATCACGTTGAGCTCCGCCGCAGTGTGCGAAGCCACGTACAGCCGCCCGCCGTCCTTCGACAGGGCAACCCCTTCGCAGCGGTTCGGGACATCCACCTGGCCGGCCACGCGGCGTTTCAGCAGATCGACGATCGCCAGGCAGGGCGTCTGCTTGTGCGAAACGTAGGCGCGAGCGCCGTCGGGCGAGACGGTCAGCCAGTGCGCCGCGCCGCCGGTGTCGATCGCGGCGACGACTTTGCGCCGGGCGACGTCGATCCCGAGAATCGCGTTGTTCAGCTCCGCCGTCACCCACAGGAGGCCGTCGGCGCTGAACATCAGTCCGTGCGGCGCGAGATAGGCGCCGACGTCGATGAAGCCGTCGATCTCCCGCGCGGCGAGATCGACGACCACCACGCGATGATCGGGATCCTTGTTCTTGCCGAATATGCCGCCGCCGTACACCGTGCCGTAGGCGCGCTCGGGCGTGAGCGCGAGCTCGTGCACCGGCGCGGGCATGTCGAGCGCGGCGAGTCTTGCGTGCGTTGCGCTGTCGTAGAACTCGACGCGCTTGTCGTTCTTGGCGGTAAGGATGATGTTGTTCATGACTGCCGCTAGCGCCATCGTACACTCGTCCCCTGAAACAATTGCCCCGGTGGTCAGCCGCCCAAGCGCGTGCTGGAAGAGATCGCCGCGGCGGAGGCCGGCGTCTACCGCCCGCGAGCGGGTAGCGCTCGAGGCGGTCGAGAACGTGGGCGTGGCAGTCCGCCGTGCCGCAGGGCAAGACGTCGGCCGCCGTCACTCTACGACGATGTTGCCCTCGCGCGCGATCTGCCGCCACTTCTCCAGGTCGGCGCGCACGTAAGCGGCGAAGTCAGCCTGACCCATGTCCATTACCTCGGCTCCCATCGAGCCGAAGCGAGCGCGCACCGCTTCGCTGGCAACTGCCTTGCGCAGGGTCACGTGGAGTTTCCCCACGACCGTCGGCGGGGTGGCGGCAGGAGCGAAGATGCCGGTGAAGGTACTGGCCTCGTAGCCCTTCACGCCGGCCTCGTCAATCGTGGGCACGTCGGGCAGCAGCGTTGAACGGCTGCGCGAAGCGACCGCCAGCGCCTTGATGCGCCCGGCGCGGATGTGGCCGATCGATGAGGACAGCTGGTCCATCATGCTCTCGACCTGGCCGCCGAGCAGGTCGGTGATTGCCTGACCGGCCCCCTTGTACGGCACGTGCAGGAGCTTGAGCCCTGCGCGGCGCATGAGCAGCTCGATCGCGAGATGATTCGACGAGCCGCTGCCCGCCGAGGCGACGCTGACCTGCCCGGGCCGGGTACGCGCCATCGCCGCATACTCTTGGTAGCTCGTCGCCGGGGTCTTGAGCGCCGCCGTGAGCACGATCGGCACCGACTGGATCGAGCCGACGGGCACGAAATCCTTCTGCGGGTCGTAGGCCAGGTTCCTGAACACTGCAGGGCCGGAAGTGATGGTACCGCTCGAGCCGAGGAGCAGCGTGTAGCCGTCCGCCGGCGACTTGGCGACCAGGGCGGTGCCGATGGTGCCCGTCGCCCCGGCACGGTTCTCGACGATCACCTGCTGGCCAAGCGCGTCGGACAGCACCGGCGCGACGCTGCGCGCCGTGACGTCCACGTTGCCACCCGGCGGCCAGGGCACGACGATGCGCACCGGGCGGCTGGGGAACTCCTGTGCAAGGGCGGTCATCGCAAGGCACAGCCCCGCCAGGGCGACAGCAAGCTTCGTTCTCATGGGCTCCTCCTGTTGATCCGGAATCTCGGGAACGGATAGGCACGATCACGTTCGATTTTGGGGAAGGAAAGTTCTCCAGTAAAATGAATTTAAGTTCACGATTCATGCATTATTCTCATGAAAATAGACACGCTCGGAATCCAGGCATTCATGGCGATCGCGGACGAGGGAAGCTTTCGGAAGGCGGCTGATGCACTGCACATCAGCCAGACCGCCCTGACGCGGCGGCTACAAAATCTCGAGGCGAATCTCGGAGTCAAGCTGGTGGAACGCACGACGCGCTCCGTCGCCCTTACGCGCATCGGGAGCGATTTTCTGCCTCACGGTCACCGCTTGCTGACGGAGCTGGGGACTGCTTTGGTGGAAATTCGGGTGAGCGGAAAGGCGCAGCGAGGAGATATTACGATCGCGTGCGTGCCGACCGTGAGCGTGCATTACCTGCCGCGCATCATCAAGGAATACTCGGCGCGATACCCGGACAACAGAATCAAGATTCTCGACTACGTGTCGTCCGGCGTGACTGAAGCGGTGCTGCGTCGGGAGGCCGAGTTCGGAATCACACAGGGCGGCTCTCAGCATCCGGAACTCACGAGCATTCCCCTGTTGCGGGATCGATTCGTTCTGATCTGCCGCGATGATCATCCGCTGGCCGACAGGAAAAAGTTTTCGTGGAAACAACTTCAAGCATATCCGTTGATTGTTCCGAGCCACGTCATGACCAATCGCGCGCTACTCGATGCGGCTTTGGCAGCCGACAACCTGGCGCTTCAATCCTATTTCGAGGTGCAACGCAGTTCGACCGCCGTTGGAATGGTGGCTGAAGGCGTGGCGGCCGCGGTGGTGCCGCTGTTGGCGGTTCAGAGGAGCGCATACCCCAACATAAGGGTCGTAGCCATGACTGAACCGGTCGTTTCCTGGACTCTGGTCCTGCTGTCAAGAAGGAAGGCGTACCTGTCTCCGGCGGCGCAAGCTCTATACGAAATGCTCAGGGAGAAAGCACTTTCCCGGAAGGAAGACGGTCAAGTTCTACGTTGACAATCTCGGCGCGAAGATCGTGAATCAATCCCCGCGCGACCGTCTGACGAGGCGAGGCCCGCTTCGGCGGCGTCTCAGAATCGAATCGGCTTGCGGTTGTTCAACCCCCTCGAGGTCCTGCAAAACGCCTCGTCTTTGAGGTATTTCGCTTCGTAGCAGCGCACGTCGTAATGAATCCAGGTCGGGGCGATGTTCGAGGGTTCGAGCGCCTTGCGATTGACGGCGCTCCAGCCGATCTGGGCATCGGCGGTAGAAACGATCCGGCCGCGCACGGCGTCACACTTGATCATGTCGTCCCGCTTGGTCTCGCCGGGTTTCGCGACGACGTCGATGTCGATCGCCTTCCCGTGATGGTTCGTGCTGGAGCGGCCGCGCTTCGCGTTATCGACACTGCACCTGTAGCCGGAGCTGATCGTGAACCGGTGCTCGGGGTGGTACAAGAAGACCGCACGCACCGCCCACAGCAGCATTCGGTGCACGCCTGGATACTCATAGCGGTGGAAGGCTTCGGTCTTCGGTTTCCCCGCGAGGTAACGCCCCTTGAATTGCCCCTGTCCGAAACCCCCGCATTCTCCGCACGGGCATTTCAGCGCTCTGAAATCGACGGGGTAGTCGTTGGCGAATCTGTCGATCGCCCGCATCGTGACGCGGCCTGCGATCCCCGTGGGCGCCGGCATCTCCATGTAGTCGCGCTGGAAGCTCATGACCTGACGCTCGGTGCCGGGACCGAAATCCCCGTCCGGCAGCGTGCCCCTGAAACCCGCGAGTCGCGTCTGAAGTTCCGCGACATCGGGCCCTTTGCATCCCCGCTTGAGTTCGCGTTCGCCGTATTGCATTGCATCGCCGTCCTGACCATCAATGGTAGTCGTCGTTACGGTCCAGCACAGTCGGGAACGACTGACAATTGATGTCAGGTTTACCCTAATCGCGACCGCGAGGGATCAGATCTGCAGGAACACCTCGCCGCTTTCGACGCGCACCGGGAAAGTCGCGGCGCAGCCTTCGTCCGGCGCGACCGCGCAGCCGTCATCGAGCCGGATGTTCCAGCCGTGCAGGGGACAGGCAACCTTGTTCCCGTGCACGATGCCCTGCGACAGCGGCCCCCCCTTGTGCGGGCAGCGGTCCAGCAGCGCGAACACTTCGTCCCCGGCGTTTCGGAATACGGCAACGTCGCCTTCCGCGCGCCGGACCACGCGCGCGCCCAGCAGCGGGATGTCCTCCAGGCGGCACACCCTGACCCAGGAGGTCGCGCGGACTTCTCGCAGCGCTGCCGCCTTCATACCGCGAGCGCCTCGAATTCGCGGCGGTCCTCTCCGGCCGCGCGCTCCTTCCACGGGTCGGGCACGCCCTCGAGGGCGTGCTTGAGCCGCGCGTACAGCGCCTTGCGGTTGTCCGCGTCCTCGACGATTCTTTTCTTGATCTCGTCCAGGCCGACGCGCTTGACGTAGTGCACGGTGCGGTCGAGGTAGCGCGCCTCTTCCCGGTAGAGCTGCAGGAAAGCGCCGGCGTATTCCAGCACCTCCTCGCGCGTCTTCACCTTGCACAGGAACTGGGCGACCTCGGTCTTGATGCCGCCGTTGCCGCCGACGTAGATCTCCCAGCCCGAATCGACGCCGATCACGCCGACGTCCTTCACGCCGGATTCGGCGCAGTTGCGCGGGCAGCCCGACACCGCCATTTTCACCTTGTGCGGTGCGTACATCCTCCACAGGTCCTTCTCCAAGTCTATGCCCATGTTGGTCGAGTCCTGCACGCCGAAGCGGCACCACTCCGAGCCGACGCAGGTCTTCACCGTGCGCAGGGCCTTCGCGTAGGCGTGCCCCGAGGGCATGTCGAGGTCGCGCCACACCTTGGGAAGGTCCGCTTTCTTGACGCCAAGCAGGTCGATGCGCTGGCCGCCCGTGACCTTCACCGTCGGGATCTTGTACTTGTCCACCACGTCGGCGATGCGCCGCAGCTGATCCGAGTTGGTGATGCCGCCGAACATGCGCGGCACGACCGAGAAGGTTCCATCCTTTTGGATATTGGCGTGCGCGCGCTCGTTGATGAAGCGCGACTGCGGGTCGTCCCGAACCTCGTGCGGCCAGGCGCAAAGAAGGTAATAGTTCAGCGCGGGGCGGCAGCTCGCGCAGCCGTTCGGCTCGCGCCATTCGAGAAATTTCATCACCGCCGGGATCGACAGCAGCTTCTGCTCGCGGATCGTCCTGCGCACTTCCTCGTGCGTGTAGTCGGTGCAGCCGCACAGGGGTTTCAACTTCGCCGCCTGCGGCTGGTAGGCGCCGCCGACCGTCGAAGCGAGGATCTGCTCGACGAGCCCCGTGCACGAGCCGCAGGAGCTGGAAGCCTTCGTGTGCTTGCGCACGTCGTCCAGGGTGAACAGCCCCTTTTCCTTGATCGCGCGCACGATCGCGCCCTTGCACACGCCGTTGCAGCCGCAGACCTCCATCCCGTCCGCCATCGCCGCGGCCCTGCTCTGCCCCTGGTGGCCGCTGTTGCCGAGATGGCCCTGGCCGAACATCAGCTGATCGCGGATCCCGGCCACGCTCTGGGCGTCGCGCAGGAGCTGGAAGTACCACGAGCCGTCGGTAGTGTCGCCGTAGAGCACCGTGCCGACGATACGGTCGTCGCGCAGCACGATCTTCTTGTACACCCCGCCCAGCGCGTCGTTGAGCACGATTTCCTCGGCGCCGTCGCCGCCCGCGAAATTGCCTGCGGAGAATAGATCGATCCCGGTGACTTTCAGCTTGGTCGAGGAGACCGATCCCTGATAGCGGCCGATGCCGAAATGGGCAAGGTGGTTCGCGCACACCTTGGCCATCTCAAAGAGCGGTGCAACCAGCCCGTAGGCGACGCCGCGGTGCGCGGCGCACTCGCCCACCGCGTAGATCTTCGGGTCGTAGGTCTGCATGGTGTCGTTCACCACGATGCCGCGGTTGCAGTAAAGGCCCGCCGCTTCGGCGAGCCCGGTGTTGGGCCGGATACCGATCGCCATCACCACGAGGTCCGCCGCGATTTCGGAGCCGTCCTTGAAGCGCACGCCGCGCACGCGCCCTGCCGCGTTGCCGAGGATCTCGGCGGTCTGCTTCTGCAACAGGAAATGCAGGCCCTTTGCCTCGAGCGACTGCTGCAGCAGCTGCGCCGCGGCGCGGTCGAGCTGGCGCTCCATCAGCCACTCCATGAGGTGCACGACGGTGACGTTCATGCCGCGAAGCTTCAGGCCGTTCGCCGCCTCGAGCCCGAGCAGCCCACCGCCGATCACGACCGCGTGCCGGACCTTCTTCGAGGCCTCGATCATCGCGTTCGTGTCCTGGATGTCGCGGTAGGTCAGGACGCCTTGAAAGTCCTTGCCCGGCACCGGCAGGATGAAGGGATTCGAGCCGGTGGCGAGCAGCAGCCGGTCGTAGTCTTCGGCGGTGCCGTCCGCCGCGAACACCCGCCGCGCCCTGCGGTCGATCCGCTCCGCCTTCCTGCCGAGGTGGAGCCGGATATTGTTGCGCGCGTACCAGTCGACATCGTTCAGCATGATGTCCGCGAGGGTCATCTCCCCGGCGAGCACGGGCGAGAGCAGGATGCGGTTGTAGTTCGCGTGCGGCTCCGCGCCGAACACGGCGATCTCGTAGAGGTCCGGGGCGATCTTCAACAGCTCCTCGAGCGTGCGCACGCCCGCCATCCCGTTGCCGACCATGACGAGCTTCATTTTTTTCATGCCGCCTCGCGCATCTGTTTGCGGTACAGAAACTCGAGCAGCTCCGCGCGCAATGCCACGTAGCGGCGGTGGCCGGCAAGAGCGAGGCGCTCGCGCGGCCTGGGCAGATCGATGGCGAGGATCTCGCCGATGCGCGCCGCGGGGCCGTTGGTCATCATCACGACGCGGTCCGACAGGAGCACCGCTTCGTCCACGTCGTGAGTGACCATGAGGACGGTGCTTCCGGTGGCGGCGATGATCCGGATCAGCTCGTCCTGTAGATGCGCCCGCGTCAGCGCATCGAGCGCTCCGAACGGCTCGTCGAGCAGCAGGACCTTGGGCTCGATCGACAGCGCGCGTGCGATGCCGACGCGCTGCTTCATGCCGCCGGAGATCTCGTGCGGGTACTTGTGCTTGGCGTGGCCGAGCTGCACCAGCTCCAGGGCGCGCTGCACGCGCTCGGTCAATGCGGCTTTTCTCTCCGTCGCACCGAACACCCGCTCCACCGCGAGGTGGACGTTCTCGAAGCAGGTGAGCCAGGGCAGCAGAGAGTGGTTCTGGAACACCACGCCGCGGTCCGGGCCCGGCCCGGTCACTTCGCGGTTCGCGAGCAGGATGTGGCCGTCGGTCGGTTCGAGCAGTCCGGCGACGATGTTGAGCAGCGTCGATTTGCCGCAGCCGGAGTGCCCGATCAGCGAAACGAATTCGCCGGCGCGGATGTCGAGGCTGATTTCCTCGAGTGCGCAAAACGGCCCCTTCTTGGTCTCGAACACCCTACGCACTTTGTCGATCTGCAGAAACTTGTCGGCCATGACGTCCCCTACTCGTAGCTGAAGCGGCGGGCGAGCAGGATCATCGTTTGCTCGAGCACGAGGCCGACGATGCCGACGGTGAAGATCGCGATGATGATGTGCTGGACGTTGAGGTTGTTCCACTCGTCCCAAACCCAGAAGCCGATGCCGATGCCGCCGGTGAGCATCTCGGCGGCGACGATCACCAGCCAGGCCACACCGATCGACAGGCGCACGCCGGTGATCATGTAGGGCAGCACCGCCGGAAAGAGGATTTTGGTGAACACCTTCCATTCGGAGAGCTTGAGCACCCGAGCCACGTTGAGATAGTCCTGCGGGATCTGGCGCACGCCGACCGCGGTGTTGACGATCATCGGCCACAGGCTGCAGATGAAAATGACGTAGATCGCGGCCGGATTGGCGGCCTTAAAGACCATAAGCCCGATTGGGAGCCAGGCAAGCGGCGAGACGGGCTTCAAGATGCTGATGATCGGCGCCGCCATGTCGGAGAGAAAGCGAAAGCGCCCGATCATGAAGCCGAGCGGGATGCCGACGACCGCCGCCGCGCCGAAGCCGATGCCGACGCGCGCGAGCGAAGTGAGCACGTTCCAGCCGATGCCCTGGTCGTTCGGCCCTTTGCGGTAAAAGGGATTGCTGAACACCTCGACCGCCGAATGCCAGGTGGAGAGCGGGCCGGGAAGCTGGCCGCCCGCCTTGGAGAGAAGCTCCCACAGCACGACGAACAGGGCGAGCCCGATAAGCGGGGCGAGCAGGCGTGGCAGCCATGCCGGCGCCCTGGCGCGCACGTAAAGCGGGGGCTCCGGCGCCGCCTTCGGTTGGTCCACGGCCGGCCGCAGGGCGTCTGCTTCCACAGGTGCCGGGGCAAGCGGAATGGGCTTGGGCACAGCGTTCAGAACGGAGACGGCGCCCATGGTTCACGCGACCTTGATCTTGAACGAGCCGGCGTAGCGCTTGGGGTCCTTGCCGTCCCACACCGCGCCGTCGATTAATTTCGAAGTGCGCATCGGACTCTTGGGCAGGCTCGCCTTCGCCATCGCGGCGGCATCCTTGTACACGTCGAGCCGGTTCACCTGCTTCGCGACCGCGAGATAGTCGGGATCGGTCTTGAGCAGTCCCCAGCGGCGGTGCTGGGTGAGGAACCACATGCCGTCCGAGAGGTAGGGGAAGGTCACGTGGCCGTCGTTGTAGAACTTCATGTGGTCCTTGTCGTCCCAGGTCCTGCCGATGCCGTTCTCGTAGCGGCCGAGCATGCGCGCGACGATCACCTCCTTGTCGGTGTTGACGTAGGACTTGTCGGCGACGACCTCGGCGGTCTTCTGGCGGTTGGAGAGCGAGGCGTCGATCCAGCGGCCCGCGTCGATGACGGCCGCGGTCATGGCGCGCGCCGTGTTCGGGTGCTTCCGCACGAACTCGGCCGTGCAGCCCAGCGTCTTCTCCGGGTGGTCCTTCCAGATGTCCTGCGTGGTGTTGGCGGTGAAGCCGATCTTGTCGAAAATAGCGCGGTTGTTCCAGGGCTCGCCGACGCAGAACCCGTCCATGTTGCCGACGCGCATATTGGCCACCATCTGCGGGGGCGGCACGACGATGGCCTTGACGTCGTTGAAGGGGTGGATGCCGTTCGCCGCGAGCCAGTAGTACAGCCACATGGCGTGCGTGCCGGTGGGAAAGGTCTGCGCGAAGGTGTACTCGCGCTTCTCGCGGTCGATCAGCGCCTTGAGGCTCGCCCCGTCCTTCACCCCCTTTTCGTGGAGCTTGCGCGAAAGCGTGATCGCCTGGCCGTTGTGGTTGAGCGCCATCAGCACCGCCATGTCCTTCTTCGGCCCGCTCACTCCCAGGTGCACGCCGTAGATGAGGCCGTAGAGCACGTGCGCGGCGTCGAGCTCGCCGTTCACCAGTTTGTCGCGCACCGCGGCCCAGGAAGCTTCCTTGCTCGGGACGATCTTGATCCCGTACTTTTTGTCGAACTCCATCACCGAGGCCATCACCACCGAGGAGCAGTCGGTGAGCGGGATGAAGCCGATCTTCACTTCCTTTTTCTCCGGGGCGTCGGAGCCCGCCGCCCAGGCGGCGCTGCGCACGGCAGCCGGAATGAGACCGACGATGCCGGCCGCGCCGGCCTGCTTGAGAAAAGCGCGGCGCACGACAGGCTTTGCTTCTCGAATCCTGCGTTCATTCATTTCGCTCTCCATCGCTGCATGCCTCCGCACTGCATTACGCAATCGGTATGCCAAAGCCCCGGCACTCCCACTTATCTCAATTCGCACAGGAAGTTGGCTGCGATATGCAAGCCGGCCGGCCCTTGAATGGGGGTCAAGCCATGCACTGTTGCAGTGCAACAAAACCCCGGATCGCACTACCTTGGATCGCAATCAGCCGGGCAATTTCGTCTGCGCGCGTGAGTTCTCCTCGAAGAGTGCGAGTGCCGCGCCGGCGAGTGCGCATGGCATGCGCATTGCTGGGTAATCACCGCATGACGCGCAGGAAAACCCGTGACAGAAACTAAATCAACTTGTTGCTATTGCGGCGTGGGCTGCGGTGTAGCGATCCAGAGCGAGGGGCAACGCATCATCGGTGTGCGCGGCGACCCCGATCATCCGGCGAATTTCGGCCGCTTGTGCACCAAGGGCCAGACGCTGCACTTGAGCGCGCACCATGGGACGCGGGCGCTCTTTCCCGAGCTGCGCCGTACACGCGACTTGGAGCGCGCGCGGGTGAGCTGGCATGAAGCGCTCGAGTTCGCCGCCGAGCGGTTCTCCGCGACCATCGCCGCGCACGGCCCCGACAGCGTCGCCTTCTACATTTCCGGCCAGCTTCTCACCGAGGACTACTACGTCTTCAACAAGCTCGCCAAGGGCCTCATCGGAACCAACAACGTCGACACCAACTCGCGCCTGTGCATGTCCTCGGCGGTGGCCGGTTACAAGGCGACTCTGGGCGCCGATGCGCCGCCCGCATGCTACGAGGACATCGACCACGCGCAATGCGTCCTGATCGCCGGCTCGAATACGGCGGTTGCGCATCCGGTCCTGTACCGCCGCATCGAGGCCGCGCGCGCCGCGAATCCTTCGCTGAAGATCATCGTGGTCGATCCGCGCCGCACCGACACCGCGGCCGACGCGCATCTGCACCTGCAGATCGCTCCGGGCAGCGACATCGCGCTGTTCAACGCCATGCTGCACGTGCTGCTCGAAGAAGGCCTCGTCGACCGAGGCTACATCGAGCGCCACACCGAAGGGTTCGCCGCGCTGGAGGGCACGGCGCGCGGTTGCGCCCCCGCGGACGCCGCCGCGATTTGCGGCGTGGAAGCGAAGGACATCGTCGCTGCCGCGCGCTGGTTCGGGGAATCCCGCGCGAGCCTGTCGCTCTACTGCCAGGGGCTGAACCAATCCACCCACGGCACGCACAACAACGCCGCGCTCATCAATCTGCACCTCGCCACGGGCCAGATCGGACGACCGGGCGCAGGTCCCTTCTCGCTCACCGGCCAGCCCAACGCCATGGGAGGACGCGAGGTCGGCGGCATGGCGAACGCGCTTTCCGCGCACCGCGACCTGGACAATCCCGCGCACCGCGCCGAAATCGCGAAACTGTGGGGGGTCGCCGATGTGCCCGCGAAGCCGGGCAAGACCGCGGTGGAGCTGTTCCAGGCGCTCTTCGACGGCGAAGTGCGCGCTGTCTGGATCGCCTGCACGAACCCGGCTCAATCGATGCCCGACCTAGGCTTGGTGCGCGAGGCGCTCGAGCGCGCCGAGTTCGTGGTCCTGCAGGAGGCGTATCGCAACACCGAGACGGCCGCTTACGCCGATCTGCTGCTGCCGGCCTCGAGCTGGGGAGAAAAGGAAGGCACCGTCACCAACTCCGAGCGCCGCATCTCGCGCGTGCGCGGCGCCGTGCCGCCTCCCGGCGAAGCGCGCCACGACTGGGAGATTGCGGTCGATTTTGCGAAGCGGCTCGGCGCCAGGCTCGGGAACGCGTCCGCGCCGCGGCTCTTCCCCTACTCGGGGCCGGAGCAAATATTCGACGAGCACAGGGAAACGACGCGAGGCCGCGACCTCGACATCACCGGACTCTCCTACTCGCTTCTCGAATCGCGCGGGCCGCAGCAATGGCCTTTCCCAGCGGGTGCGGCGGGTGGACTGGCGCGGCTCTACGCCGACGGCGTGTTTCCGACCGCGAACGGCCGCGCCCACTTCGTGGACACTCAGCACCAGCCGGTCTGGGAAGCGACCGACGCCGCTTACCCGCTGCGCCTCAACACCGGGCGGCTGCGCGACCAGTGGCACGGCATGAGCCGGACCGGAACGGTGGCGCGGCTTTTTTCGCATGCACCGGAACCGGTGCTCTCCATGCATCCGGAAGACATGGCTGCGCGCGGCATCGGCAACGGGGACGGCGTGCGCGTCTCGTGCGCGCGCGGCGAGCTTCTGTTGCGCGCCGAAAGCTCGCCCGAGCAGCGGCGCTGCGACGTATACATCCCCATGCACTGGGGAAGCCGGTTCATGAGCGGCGCCGGCGGTAACGCGTTGACCGTAAGCGCTTTCGATCCCATTTCCAAACAACCGGAGCTCAAGCACGCGGCAGTGCAAGTCAAGCGCGTCGAGTTGCCGTACGAGCTGATCGCGCTGCGGCGCCTCGGCATAGACGAATGGGATCGGTTCGAGCGCCTGCAGGCACTGCTCTCGCGCTTTCCGCTGGCGGCGCTGTCGCCGTTCGGAAGAGAGTTGCCTTCAGTCATGTTGCGCGCCCGCAGCGACGCGCCCATCGAGCCCGCTTCGCTCGCCGAGCTCGACCGCGCCATCGATGAATCCGGTCTGCGCTCGATCAGCTACGAGGACCCGGCGCGCGGGATTGCCAAGCGGCTGTGGATCGACGCGGGCGGCCGAATCGCGGGCGTGCGGCTCGTCGGCGAGACGGACGCGGCCGCCTGGCTGAAGGAGCAGATGCAGAACGGCGCCCTCGTCCCGCCGGCGCTCGCCCTCGCCCCGCGGCCGGCCGGGTCCGCGGCCGCCGTGCCGCGCGGCAGGATCGTGTGCAACTGCTTCGATGTTTCGGAAACCAACATTCGTGCAGCGGTCGGGCGCGGCGCAGATTTGCCGGCGCTGCAGCGCTCGCTCAAGTGCGGAACCAACTGCGGGTCCTGCGTTCCGGAACTGCGTCGCCTCTGCGCAGGTCGCAACTCGCTGCCAGCGGCTGCGTAAGAAAATCTGCCGGGCGCACATACCCTTTGAACTTACGTCTTCACCGCCAACACTCCATCGCCATTTAACTCCGCGACAAACCCGGCGTGCCGCAAACGTTTCGCCACTTCGTTAGGCACATCGCGTCCGCTGGTGAGTTTGTTCGGTGTGCCGGTGTAATGAAACAGCTTGCCTCTGCGCTTGAGCACCCTGGCAAGGTGGTCATAAAGGACTTGCGAGTAGAGTTCTCCGGCGATACCGAAACGCGGCGGGTCGTGCAAAATCGCATCGACCGACCCGCTGGGCAGCATGGCGATCTGCTCGGCAATGTCGCCCCGGGTCAACGTCAATCCACTGCCGATCTCCGGCGACCAGGGATTGAGGCTGCGCAGCCAAATCACGTCGGGATTCT
>Ga0137451_1000082_pt1 | contig 28495 bp, 35 predicted proteins | sample EasRivERMGT500_2_FD_102336 | JGI IMG/M metagenome (GOLD analysis project Ga0137451, IMG submission 102336) | Soil microbial communities from meander-bound floodplain in the East River, Colorado, USA - East River MetaG ERMGT500_2 | ecosystem: Environmental > Terrestrial > Soil > Floodplain ... | reverse complement strand
CGACCCCGAGACCCTGCTGCACGCCCTCGACCGAAACTGGCCAACTAGGAAATACATCCCGCATCCCGCCACGTGGCTCAACGCACAGCGATGGCTCGATGAAATCGAAACCGGCGACTCAGTCCTGCGCGCCGTCATGGAAGTGTCCAGGCGTCAAAGCATCTTCCCGCCGCCAGACGAGCCAGCACCCCGGCTGAGGATCGTCCAATGAACCCGACGCTCCCCGAGAAGTTCATGTCAGCCCTCGCCAAGCTGGTGCAGCCAGATAACCCCGAGGAAGCCGCAACCGCCCTCGTGGCATTCCTGCCGATGCTCACCGACATGCCCCTGCGCGCATTCGCCAGCCGCGAATGCCTCAACCGCGTGGCCACCAGCAAACGACGCACCATCATCCCCAGCTACGCCGATATCCGCGCCGCAATCATCGGCTGGGAACGCGAACAGCCCCGCCCCATGGCCATCGGCGGGGAAGCCGCCGGCCTCGATGACGCCGGACGCATGTGGCTCGCATACTTCCGCAAACGCGAGGACGAACACTTCCGTAACGGCGACGGCAAGCCGCCTTCGTCCCGCGCGCACGTCCTCAGCCTCGTCAAGCAGCAATCCCTCGCCGCCTGGGAACGCATCACCGGGGCAGACACCGCCCAGGCAGCACCGCGCACACCCGAGGAAATCGCCGCCGTGCGCGCCATAGTCGCGGGCATCGAACGCGACACAGGCACCAAACGCGCAGCCATCAAGATCGCGCCCAAAGCCTCGCACTCGCCCAGCGTCCAGGCCGACGCCGTCCGCGCCCCTGACCCACCGCCAACCCGCATATTCGTGCCCGTCGCACCAGGCGTCCTGGCCGCAGCCCGAGCCGCCGCCGGAATCGTCGCCGTCGCACCCAATCCAAACCCCAAACCGCCACCGATCCCCGAACCCGAGGACGAGTTCCTCGACGCACCATTCCCCGACGAGGACGACCTCCCGGAAGGCGATCCGCTGCCCGAGGATCACGAGTTCGCGCCCCGGCAGGAGGAATGGGCATGAGCGCGTCAGGCACTGCTAACACGGCTAAAACACGGATTAAGTCTCTGCCGCCTAATCCGTGGCAGCCAGGTCAGTCCGGGAATCCGAACGGACGCCCGAAAGTCATCTTTGAAATCAGGGACTTAGCACGCACCTTCGGGCCGGACGGAATCCGCAAGCTCGCCGAAATGGCGGGCCTCACGCCTGGCATTCCGGCCGAAGCCGAGGCAACGCGCGTCTCAGCCATCAAGGAACTCCTCGACCGTGGATACGGCAAGGCAGCGCAGCCTATCACCGACGAAGACGGCAACTCCCCAGTCATGCTCCACCTCCTCGCCGTTCGCGAAGTCGGCCGCCAACTGATCGAGGAACGCGCAACGCAACCGCCGCCCACGATCCAGCACGAGCCAATCACCAACAGCCCCGCGTCCCTCCTCGACGCGCCCCCGCCACTCGAATGAGCCAGCACATCGAGCCCCGCGGCAACGGCGTCCGCTGCGAGATCGGCGACACCTGCTACCGCAAGGAATGCAGCGAGGCTGGCACCTGTCGGCCGCCGTGCCCGATCTGCGGGCGCGATACCATGCTGCGCGCCATCGGCTGCTATCGCTGCATAGCCGAAGGGAAGCAGCCATGACCGACACCGAAACAACCGCACCCGCAACGAAGGATTGGGCGCAGGCCATCAGCGCCTCGCAGAACCCGTTTGCCACCGCCGCCGCCCGTTACGCTCGCGCACCCATCGCGTTCGTCCGCGAGGTGCTGCACGCCGAGCCGGACCCCTGGCAGGTCGAGGGGTTGCGGGCGCTGGCTCGCGGGCACACGCGCATTGCGGTTCGTTCCGGCCACGGCGTGGGCAAGACGGCTTTCGCGGCCTGGGCCATGATCTGGTTCGCCAACACCCGCTCCCCGTTCAAGTGCGCGGTCACCGCACCGACAGCCCCGCAACTGTTCGATGCGCTCTGGCCGGAGTTGGTCAAATGGTTCAACCGCCTGCCGTCCGGCTGGCGCGATCTCTGGATCATTACGACGGACCACATAACATCCAAGGGCGACCCCGAGGCGTTCGTAACCGCGCGCACGTCACGCCCCGACAAGCCCGAGGCGATGGCCGGCCTGCACTCTGACCACATCCTCCTCGTGGCCGACGAGGCATCGGGCATCGACGAGGCGGTGTATGAGGCGGCCGGCGGCTCGATGTCGTCGCAAGGCGCCATCACCCTGCTGATCGGCAACCCCACCCGATCGTCCGGCTTCTTCTGGCGGGCGCACATGATGGAGCGGGATCGCTGGTTTACCATGCGCGTGTCGGCCGCGGATTCCCCCCGCGTGGCCCGCGCATTCGTGGATGAGATATCGCAACGGTATGGCATGGACAGCAACGCATACCGCATCCGCGTGTTGGGCGAGTTCCCGGTGGCCGACGCGGACACCGTCATCCAGGCGTCCCTCGTTGACGACGCCATGGTCAGGGACGTGGCGCTCGACCCCTCGGCCGCCATCATCTGGGGCGTGGACGTGGCCCGCTTTGGCAACGACGCATCCGTCCTCATCAAGCGCCAGGGCAACGTCGTGCCCGAGATGCCGCGCCGCTGGCGCCAGGTGGACACGATGCAGTTGGCCGGCGCGCTCAAGGCGGAATACGACGGCGCAGGGGCAGCCCGCCCCGCCATCATCTGCATCGACGTGATCGGCATAGGCGCGGGCGTAGTGGACCGGCTGCATGAGCAGAACCTACCCATCCTCGGCCTCAACGTATCCGAGGCGGCCAGCACCACCGGCCGCTATGCCCGGCTGCGGGACGAGCTATGGATACGCTGCCGCGAGTGGCTGGAGAGCCGCGCCGTGCGCCTGCCGCGGGATGATCAGTTGCGGGACGACCTCGTGGCGCCGCGGTTTAGCTTCCTGTCCGATGGCCGGCTTCAGGTGGAGAGCAAGAACTCGATGCGCTCCCGTTCCTTAGCGAGCCCCGATGCCGCCGACGCGCTGATCCATACGTTCTGCGAGCAGGGGTTGGGGATCGCATCCGGAATGACTAGTGGCCTATTCGATAGCCGCCCGATCACGATGGACCTGGCACGGGGGGACTACGCATGACTGCCGAAGCGGACGACGCGGACGACGCGGAGATGGTGCCCGACACCACAGACCGAATCCTCACGGTCTCGTTCGAGAACTGGACTTTCGACACCGGCATGCCCGACCGCGATCTGCTGCAACGGATGTGCGCCAAGGCTGCCTGGGACGCCGTCCAAGACCTCGTCAATGACATCTGGCTGTATATCGACTTCAGCGACGGCCGGGGCGCGACGTGCCCCAAGCGGCTGGAGGTCTGCATCCACGCTTGGGATGGGGCCGTTTCGATTGGCCGCCCGTTTGCCGAGGTCATGGCGGAAATGGCGGAGCATCACAGCTACAGCAACGGCGAGATGGACGACGATAACGCTTCCGTCTTGGAGATCGTCCGCGAGCTTGAGGCGGCCCTTGCGATGTTCAAGCGCCGCATGCGTCCCAGGGAGACATTGTCATGAGCGCCACCATGATGCCGCCGGCCCCGTCTGGCGCCGCGGGCGTGCCCATGGCCAGCGGCCTACTCGCCCCGTCCACGGCCAGCTACCCGCCGCCCATGCCGCCGATCCCCGGCCTGATCCCGCAGGGCATCGAGCCGGTGATGCTGGACCGCAACCGCATGGCCGCGTTCCTGCTGCCGCCGCTGGATGACGACATACCGCCCGATACCGACGATACGCTGCCCGCCGGGCTGCGCCGCTACGCCGCCGGGCTGCGGCCCGCGGTCAAGCCCGAGGGCGCGGAATGGCAGCAGGAGATCATCTTCGAGCGCATGGGCAAGACGGACGTGGAGATCACCGCCACGGCCCGCTATTATTTCGGTATCGCGCAGAACTACGATGCGGACCTAAGCCGCGAGCGGATCACGGCGAGCCAGTATTACGCCGGGCGGCCGTTCGGGGATGAGGCGCAGGGGCGGTCGCAGATCGTCATGACGGTAGTGCGGGATACCATCCGGCAGACGTTGCCGTCATTGCTGCGGCTGTTCACGGCGGTTGAAGACCCGGTGAGCTTCGAGCCCATCAGCGCCGAGATCACGGGGGACGACAAGCTGGCCACGACGCTCGCGCGGCAGGCCACGGACTATTGCAGATGGGCATTGTTCACGGCCAACCGGGGTTGGCAAGTGCTGCACGACGCGCTGCTGGATGCGCTGACGCGCAAGGCGGGGTGGGTGCGCTGGCACTGGGGGGCAAGGCGCGAGCTACGCACCGAGGTCTGCGAGGGGCTGCTGCTGCCGCAGTTGCAGATGCTGCTATCCGAGCCGGGCATTGAGGCGCAGCGGATCGTGCGCCGGCCGATGCTGCCCCGCGAGGTGGATGCGCTGGGCAAGACGCCCAACGGCAAGATGTATCTGAGCCAGGGCGCGCCGCAGGAATACTGGTCAGCGACGATCACGCGCAGCAGCCAGCAGGCGTGGCCGGTTGTCGAGGCGATCCCGCCGGAATGCGTGTGGGTGGTGGCGGATGCGGCGACGGTGGAATCCGCCCGCGCGGTGTTCCATGTGCGCGACGTGACGGCGTCGGACCTGATCGAGATGGGGCTGCCTGAGGACAAGGTGCTGGCGCACCGGGATATGTCGATGTCCACGCGGCGGCGGCAGGAGGCGATTGCCCGCAACAACGCCAGCGGCCAGAACCTCAAGGGGGCGCCGCCCGGCGACAAGTCCATGGCCGTCATCCGCTATGCCGAGGGCTGGATTCGGATGGATGTTGACGGCGACAACCGGGCCGAGTTGATCCATGTGCATATGCTGGGCGATGCGCAGACCCTCGTGCAGTGGGAGCGGGTGGACGAGATACCGCTATCCTGCTTCACGCCGTATCGCGAGCCCGGGCGCATCATCGGATCGTCGCAGGCCGACATGGTGATGGACCTGCAACGGATTGAGAGCCGGGTGATGCGCGCGGTGCTGGATAGCCTCGCGCAATCCATGTTCCCGCGGACTGCGGTGGTGATCGGCCAGGCGAATCTGGCGGACGTGCGGCAGACGGCCATCGGCGCGATCATCCGGGTGGCGCAGGCCGGCGCGGTGCAGGAGTTGATCAAGCCATTCGCGGGCAAGGAGGCCCTGCCGGTGCTGGCGATGCTGGAGAGCATCCGCGAGAGCCGGACGGGGATTACGAAGGCGAGCGCGGGCCTGACGGTGGACGAGTTGCAGTCCACGGCGCCGATCGCCGTATCCCAGCAGGCATCGGCGGCGCAGGACCGGCTGGACATGGTGGCGCGGACGCTGGCTGAGACGGGGCTGGCTCCGCTGTATTCCGGGCTGCTCAAGATGATGGCCCGGCAGCAGGACCGGCCGAACGTGATTCGGATTCGCGGGGAATGGATCAGCATCGACCCGCGGGCGCTGGCCACGATGTGGGAGGCGAGCGTCAACGTCGGCGGCAAGGGGATGCCGCAGGAGCGGCTGGCGATGCTCGGCGCGATTGCGCAGAAGCAGGAGCAGATCATGCAGACGGGCGGGATGTCCAACCCGCTGGCCGGCATCCCGGAGTATCGGACGACGCTGGCGCGGATGCTGGAGACGGTCGGGATCGCGGACGTGACCAGCTACTTCAAAGCCCTGCCGCCGGGCTTCAAGCCGCCCGAGATGCCGCAGGCGCCTTCCCCGGAAATGGTGCTGGCCCAGGTGCAGCAGGCCAAGACGGCGGCGGATGTCGAGAACGATCGGGCGGATCAGCAGACCAAGCGGGCGGCGCTGCTGCTGGAGGACGATCGCGAGCGCGACAAGGCGGCGCTGGATGCGTGGGCGAAGACGTGGGTAGCGGCGGCGCAGTATGGCAGCCCCGCCCCGGCGCTGACCGAGTTTCAGGAGGCGATGCAGCGGGACGCGCCGGCGATCGGGATGCTGGGCGATCTGCCGCCGCCGACATCCGCGCAGCCCCCGGCGGTTGGGGCGCCGCAGGCGCAGCCCAAGCCGCAGCCACCCATGATGCCGCAGATGGCCGGCCAAGGGCCTCGGCCGCCGATGGTGCCGCAGATGCCGGCGCGGCCGGCAGGGCCTCCAGGGGGCGCTGTAGACCCCGCCACGGCGGCGGCGGTGAAGGGGGCGCTGGCAACGGGGCGGATGCCGAGCGCCTATGGCAGGCTGACAGAGAGGGCCGCTGCGTTTCCCCTCATGGGTCCTGGGGGACCGGCCCTTCCTGGGGCAGGTGCCCCCACTTCAACCCCGACTTGATCTGCGTGATGTGCGCTTTCGTCACACCATATTGGCGGGCTAACCGGACACACCCCAAGCGGCTGGTGCGAATTTCCAGCACTTGGGTCGGGGCCAGTTTCGCCGAAGGATGGAGGGAGCCACGCGGGGCACCACGGGCGCGTCCCTTGGCGCGCATGTCATCAACATTGTCCTTTTGTGAGCCATGAAACAAATGCGCCGGATTGACACAGCGCGGATTGTCGCAGCGATGCAGGACGAAATCCTTCCCGTCCCATTCCGGGAAAGTCAGGGCGTAGGCAACGCGATGGGCATAACGCCTTTCGCCCCTAAATACGGACTCGCAATACCCGTTCTTGTTGGGCTTGCCTATCCATTCCCAGCAACCAAACAGGTCGGTGCGTTGCACGTGGGACCAGAATTCGGCGGGCGTGTTATATCTGCGCGGCATGGCGAGTGCGTCCTCATTCGCTGTGGTCTAGGGCGGCGGCGGTGCTCTCAACACCGCTGCCGTTCTGAATATAGCACGCCCTTGCCGCAACGGGCGGCGGGTTTCCCGCTGATGGGGCCGGGTGGGCCGCAACTCCCGGCACCGGGGGGTAGTCCCGGGGGGCCGCCGTGATCCTATCTGCCGCCCCCCACTCCATCCCGTTACGGCTTGAAGCCGGGCTGTGGGATACCGGCATCCTCGATCCCGAGGCGGACGAGGTGATGCTGGACCTCATGCGGCGGGATACCGGCGGCGGCGGCTGGTGGCTGGACGAGCGCGAACTGGCTGAGATGGCCGAGCGGCGGCGCAACGCTGAGGCTTATGCGCTGATCCAGGCGCGCAAGCTGGAGGCGATAGAGCGGCACAGGGTGGCACGCGAGGAAGCCCGCGCGCGCTGGGCCAAGGCGCAGGCCGAGCGAATGGTCCATGAGCGGAACGAGATAGCGCGGATCGCGGCGCGCGATGCAGCGCGCGATGCGGCGAACCGGGCGGCGTTTTTCCAGGCCGAGCGGGAAGAGTGGGTGGGCCTGCTGATCCAGATGCGCGGCGTTCTGAAGCGCGTGCCCCGCTACCACTGCCTTCTCCCCACGGTTGAGCGTGACCTTGAGCTAATCCGCGATTGCCCGCCGGGGCGGCTGCCGTGGCGCCTATGCCGCGCGACGTTTGCCGAGACGTGGCGGCGCTACAAGCAGGAGGCCACCGATGCCGCTAACGGCTGACCAGATGGTGGCGGCGGCTGCCGCCCGGCGGATGCTGGAGGATCCCCATTTTAACGGCATCCTTGACCACATCGTGCAGGACGCGGCGGAAAAGGCGGTGTTCTTGGATGACGCCGGGACGCGCGAGGTAAACCGGCAACTGGTGCTGGCGATCAACCGCATTCGCGGCGAGCTACAGGCCAACGCCGATGCGCCCGAGGCGGACAAGGCGGCGGAGCAACAGGCACGGGCAATGGAGTAGGCAGATGGCATCCTTATTGGACCCCCCGGCGGCGCTTGGCTCACCCACGCCAGCGGCCGGACTGCTGGGCATCCCCGCGGCGGACGGCCAGGCGCAGAGGGATGCGCTGGCGCAACTGTATCTGAGCCTCCAGCAGCAGCAGGGCGGGGCGGGCGGGGCGATGCCGGGCATGGGGGCGATGCAGTCCCGCTTCGGCGGCGCCATGCCGGGCATTGACCCGGAGGAAGAGGAACGGCGGCGGCTGGCCGCGCTGGCCGCTGCCTCGTTCCAAGAGAACGTCGTGGGGCGGTCCCCCGAGGTCAGCGGCGGCGATGGCCATGAAGGCGGCAACGAGGGAGGTTCGAGATAGCCATGAGCGAAACCACAGGCGCGCCACCCCCGGCATCAGCACCAGCGCCCGCGCCGGTCATCACCGCCGACGCTGTGCTGCCGCCCCGTCGCGGCAGGCCGCCCAAGTCCGCGGCAGCGCCCGCGGCCCCGGCCAAGGCCCCGACCGGGCAACTCGGCATCTCCAGCAGCGCCCCCCCAGCCTCGCAGCCGGGGATCAGCGTATCCGAGGCCGCGCGGCTTCTCGGCCAGCAGCGTCGCGGGGCCGAGGCCGCCCCTGCCCCCGCGGCGCCCGAGCGCAAGGCGTCCCCGAACGACCTCGCGGCGGTCCAGTCGGGGACAACGCCCGAGGTGCCTGCGCCCGCGCCCAAGCCGGCAACCGGCCTCAGTGCCCTGGAGCGCGCCCTTGGCGTGCAACCGGGGGGTTCCGCGCCAGAAGCCCCAACCACCGATGCCAACGACGGCGCTATCATCGAAATCGAGGGTCAGCGGCTCAAGAGCATTGCCGAGGTGCAGGAGTTCGCCCGGCGCAAATCCGCCGACTACACGCAGAAGATGCAGGGCCTCGCCGAGGCCAACCGGCAAGTGCAGGCCCAGCAGCAGGCTTTGGCAGCCGTGCTGCCCTATATCCAGCCGGAGTTGACGCGGCTCGCCGAGGCTGTGCAGCAGGCGCCCCAGCGGCCCGACCCGGCGCTGATCCATAGCGATCCACAGGGCTACCTCCACGCCCGCGCCGCCTACGAATCCGCGATGGAGGAACAGCAGCGCCTGGGCTCCCTCACGGCGCTACAGCAGCAGGCGCACGACCGGGCCATGGCGCAGCAGGTGGCGGTGGCCAACGAGGCCCTGGCGCAGGAATTTCCGTTCTGGGCGGATCCGCAGGAGCGTATGGCGGCGCAGGCCGAAATCGTGGAATGGGCCACCAGCAAGGGCGGCTTCAGCCGGGACGAGCTGCGGAATCTGACGAGCCCGCAGCAACTCAAGGCGATGATGAAGGCGGCGATGTTCGACCGCATGATGTCGGGCGCCAAAACCACCGCCCCGCCGCAGCGCCTTCAAGCCCCCGTCCGCGGCGCCCCGCCGCCGGCCCCGCCATCCGCGCGCATCCAGCAGGCACAGCAGGCGTTTAGCGATAAGCCGGACTTCCGATCCGGCGCGGCCCTGCTGGCGGCCAGGCGGGGCCTGAACGGGCGGTAGGCGCCCCCCTGCCGTCAAACCGCTTGACGCAATCGCTTAGGCCTCAATAGCCTAAACACCAGTCGCGCGGGTGGAGTGCGGGCGGATCGCACCCACCGCCCCGCGAGCCGTGCCGTCGCCAATGCTGCCCGCCGCCCGCTGGGAGTGCCACGCACCCACCCGGCCCAGGCCCGGACAAACCATTGCGAAATCAATCCCTTTTGGTTTCACCGCGTGAGGCGCCCCGCGCCCGCGCTGCAATGGAGTCCAGCAATGGCTGTTGGCGCGCAAGGCGCAGCCCCGTCCGGCACGTATATCGAGACGGCGGCGATCGGCGTTAAGGAAGATTTGGCCGATATCATCTATCAGATTGACCCGGACGAGACGCCGCTGGTCAGCGCCTGCTCGCGCGTTGCCGCCAGCCAGGTTCTGACCGAATGGCTCGTTCAGGAACTCAACGCCGCGTCGGATAACGCCCAGCCCGAGGGCTTTACCGCCGTCGCGCAGGCCGTCCTCAAGCCGGTGCGGATGAACAACGTCTGTCAGATCATCGCCCGCACCGTTGGCGTGTCCAACACCCTGCGCGTGGTCGATATGGCCGGCGGCGAGGATGAATATAACCGCCAGCTTGTCCTGCGCGGCATGGAGGTCAAGCGTGACCTCGAACTGGCGATCACCTCGCCATTTATCCGCACGATCACCGATCCCCGCCATATGTCGGGCCTGCCGGCGTATTGCGCCAACGGCAGCCGCGGCGCGGGCGCGGGCGTCATGCCGGTCGGCGACGGCTCCAACGCCGGCACCGCCGGGACCGCGCGCGATCTCACCCTCGCGATGGTGGATGCCGCGATGCAGCAGTGCTGGCAGGCCGGCGGCAAGCCGACCCTCGGCATCATGTCGGGCAACACCAAGCAGTATTTCGCCACCCTCTCCCAGGGCGGCACCGGCAACGCGGTGGTCGCCCAGAACATCCAGAACGTCACCGCCCGCGAAGAGGTGACGATCATGGGCGCTGTGGATGTCTACCGCACCAACTTTGGCACCCTCCAACTGGCCCCGGATCGCTTCTGCCCGATCAAGCAAATCCTGCTGGTGAGCAAGGACTACATCGAACTGGCCCCGCTGCCCGAGCGCGACATCATCCAACTCGACTTCGCGCAGACGGGCGACAACAGCCAAGGCGGCGTCATCTTCGAAGGCTGCGTTAGGCCAACGGCTCCGAAGGCCCATGCCTGGATTGCCGACCTAAATCAGTAGCAGGGCGTAACATGTCCACCCTCTACGAATCGTATGATCCGGTCGCGCAGCGTGCGACCGAGATCACCACCGACACCGACGCCGGGCTGGTGTTCGTCCACTCCCAGAACACCAAGCCCATCGTCGAATCCGCCAAGGCCATCGCCGCGTCCTTCGATCCCCTCGTGCGGCGCGACACCGTCCACGTCGCCCGCATCCCGAACGTCATTTACCGGCGGCTCGAGAAGCTCGGGATCACCCAGGACGAGAAGGCTTTCAATGCGTGGCTGAACCACCCGGACAACGCGGTGTTCCGCACCGATGACAGGAGCAAGCTCTGATGGCATCCCCCACCAGCAAGGACACTACCCCCGCGCCCATGCAGGCGCCCACCGCGGCGCCGACCGGCGGCACCCCCCCGACGCTGCCCGAGGGCGTTGACCCCGTGCTGCTCATGCGCCTCTACCCCGATGCCGTGGACCTGGCCTCGGCCAAGACCAAGGCGCTCGCAGCCGGCCAGGCGGCCTACGCGCTGGGGGCCACGATCATCGCCGCCCAGCAGGAGCCGGTGGGGTAAGTGGCGGGTGGCGACCTATCAGCAGCTACAGGACGACGTAGCCGGGTGGTTGAACCGAAGGGATATGGCATCCCTCATCCCCGGCTGGGTGGCGATGGTCGAGACCGAGATCGCCGAGACCCTGCGCGCCCGCTGCATGGTCAAGTCCGCCACCCAGGCCATCGACGCGCCCTACATCACCCTGCCGCCCGACTTCGCGACCATGGAATCCATTCGGGACGCGACCAGCGGGGAGTTGTTCGAGCTGAAGGATGAATGGTCGGGCCACTGGGCCACGACGTTCGCCAACAGCAACCAGATCGTCGTGGGCGCGCCATCGACGGCTTATAGATTGGTGCATGACTGCATAGAGTTCCTGCCCCACCCCATCATCCCCGATCCGCCCGACCCGGCATGGCAGCCGCAGCAAATCCTGATGGGATGGTATGCCCGCCCCAAGCCGCTGCTGCTGCCGGCCGACACCAACCCCATCCTTGAGCAACTGTATGCCGTGTATCTCTACGGGGTGTGCAAGCAAGGGGCGATGTTCGAGCTAGACGACGACCGCGCACAACAGATGGACGCTGCCTGGCAGCAAGTAGTGACCAGAGCTAACATGTGGAAACAACAGTCAGATTATAGTGGCGCTCCCTACAGAGCCGAACTGGCAACGGTGTTCTGATGCCAGGGTCCGCCACCCTATTCCTCGAAGGCGCCGTCCTGGGCCATACCTTGGCCTTCGCGCCCATGACGGCCCCGGCCGGCGTATTCATCGCGCTCACCACCACGGCGCCTACGGCCGCCACGCCCGGCGCCGAGGTGGTCGGCGGCTCCTACGCCCGCCAGTCGGCCGTCTTCGCCATCAGCACCCCCGCCAACGTCGCCGCCAATACCGCCACCATCTCCTTCCCGGCCGCAACCGCCAACTGGGGAACCATCAGCTACTTCGAGATATGGTCGGCGCTGACGGCTGGCAACCGGCTCTACTGGGGGCCGCTGGTCGATCCGATTGACGGCGTGACACCGATCTCCCGCACGGTCCTGACCGGCGATATCGTGCGCCTCCAGGCCGGCTCGATCCGCGTCCAGGCCACGTAATGTGGCAACACCCCGTCCATTCGGCGTCGGCCCTTACGGCACCGGCCCTTACTCGGTCTACGCCGAGGGCGGCACCGTCTATCTGGTCAGCGGCCTATCAGGCATCGCCTTCGACGCCCTCGCGACACTGCGCCTCACGGTGCAGTTCCGGGCGGCCAGCGGGATCACCTTCGACGCATGGGCGCTGCGCCCGGATCTCACGTTCACGGCCTCGGCGGTAAGCGGCATCGTGTTCTCCCTCCTCGCCCCGCTGGAGTTCACCTGGCCCGGCAGGGCGCCCTGCGAGATTGGCGGCTGGGCGCCGACTGACGGCTGCGAGGATGGCGCCTGGCAGCCCACCACAGGCTGCGGTGCCGGCACCTGGGGTGAGACGCGGCTGGAGACGCTGCCGTGAGCGGGTTTACCACCACCCCGAATCTTGGCCTGAAGAAGCCCACGACGGGCGCGGATAACGATCTGTGGGGCGGCCATCTCAACGAGAATGCCGACACGCTGGACACTGCCGTGGCGGGCAAGGCGGCCACGGTCCACACCCATACGGCGAGCCAGATCACGGACTTTGCGGAGGCGACGGACGACCGCGTGGCGGCGTTGCTGGTGCAGGGCAGCAACATCACGCTCGCATACAACGACGCCGCCGGATCGCTAACCATTTCCGCGCCATCGAGCGGTGGCAGCTACGTGCCTATCGACGGCAGCGTGGCGATGACTGGCCCATTGCAGCTTCCAGTCGGCACACAGTCTCAGCCCGCTATCCAGTTCGGATCATCAAGCACCGGTATCCATAGCAACGGCACTCTTGGTGATGTTCGCATCGTTGTCGGCACAAGCGGGGTCTTTCAGGTAACTGGCTCCTATATTACAGGGATAGTTCCGTTCGCTGCGCCAGTCGGGAGCCAGACTGCGCCTACGCATACCTTCTCAGGTGAGAGTAACACCGGGATGTATCGCTCTGGGGCCGGCATATTGTCGTTCTCGGTAGTAGGCACCAACCGCTTTAAGATAGACAGCAACACAAGCCAGATCACCGCGACCTATCAGATCGTGTTGCCTGCTACGACCACGGCGCTTGCTAGCCTGAACATGCCACATGGCACAGCGCCTACCACGCCCGTCAACGGTGACGTGTGGACTACCACCGCAGGATTGTATGCCCGCATCAGCGGTGCAACCGTAGGACCATTCGGTGCTGGTAGTGCTGGTATCACCACCATCACCGCTGGTGGTGTGCTGTCGGGCGGCACGATCACCAGCAACACGGGCACCATCGGACTGGCGGTTGGCACCGGCCTGACTTCGGCGGTCAACGGCACGATCGCGCTGGCGGCGGCTACCACGTCGGTGCTCGGCGGCGTGCTGGTTCCGGCCGGCGGCGGGCTGGGGCTGGCGTCGGGCACCCTCAGCAACAGCGGCGTCCTATCGGTCGATAGCGCGACGGGCGCGCTGCTCATCGGCGCGGGCTTGAAACGCTCATCCCAGACGTTGAGCGCGGGCGCTGTTGTTTCAGCCACCGCACCCACCGTCCCTGATGACACCCTCTGGTTTGATTCCACAGGCGGCCAGCTTTACATCAAATATAACGACGGCAACACGAGCCAGTTCGTCTCCGCCACCAACCTGGCCGGGGCGTCGGTCCTCACCACGGTCGGCCTCACCGGCAGCCTGACCGACACGCTGCCAACGGGCACATACGATCTCGGGCCGGTCATCCAGGGCGGCACCGTGGTCAACAGCTACGCCCACGTGGCCAGCGGCACGCTCACCTATACGGCGGCAATCGGGGCGCCGGGCAGCCTCATCAACGTCACCGGCATGGTGGCGCTGACCGCCTCCACCACGACCAGCGACACCGTGGGCACCGCAACGCTCAACAACGTGCTCACGGCCGGGCAGCATTTGTGGGTGATTGTCGCCGGCACGGCTGCCCCCGGCGCAACCGTCTTCCTCACAGTCCGGGTGCCCTGATGGCCAATATCCTCGAAGCCTTCCAGGCAGTCCAGACGATGACGGTCACGTCCCTGACGGGGCTGGCGTCGTCGGTCACGGCGGGCTGGCAGTCGGCGGTGATCGACAACAGCGCCAACCTGTATACGGGCTATGCGTTCGAGATGACCCTGACCGCCGTCAACACCGCGCCGAGTTCGCAGAAGGCATTGTATGTCTATCTCTACCGGGTGTTGGACACTGGCACGAGCAACTACACCACCACGGGCGCCGCCTCGGGTGGCGCGCCTAGCGGCAGCGTCGGCACGCTCACCTTCCCCGATATCACCGCCAACGCCGTCAACCTGCCGCTGCTCACCATCATCCCCTACACCGGCCAGAATGCCGCGATCATCACACAATGGACGGCGAGCGCCGCGGACGGCGGGCTCATATTCCCCAAGCTGGGCCTCGGTATCATCAACGCCACCGGCATGACGCTGGGCACCGCGACGCTGAAATATCGCGGCTACTACAACACGGTCACGTAATGGCGGTATACTCCAACCTCTACGGGCAACGCGCGGCGCTGAATGCCGGCGATCCGCTCGCCCAAGGGCTGATCGGCTGGTGGCCGCTCAACGAGGCTGGCGGCACGACCTCGTTTGACGCCACAGGCAACGGGACAATGGGCATCGCAACCGGCACGCCGACACACGCGCCGGCACCCCTCGGGCACTCGTTCAAGTTCGACGGATCGACGCAATATCTGACGTATACCGTCAACGCCATCCTCAACCCGGGGGAACAGTCGATCACCGCATGGATCAAGGCAACTGCATTTACGAACAGCTACAATGCCTTGGTCAATCGCATCGCCGCCGGCAATGCATTCTATCAGCAGCTATTCGTCAAGTCGGACGGCAAGCTGGCGATCTACATCTCGCACGGTCCATTCTATGACGGCTCGGGCACGCATACCCTGGTTGCCGACCGCTGGTATTTCATCGCGTGGACATTCCGCGACAGCAACCTGATTGGATACGTCAACGCCGAGTTCGACGGGTCCAACACGGGAGGCAACCCGACGCTCGATGCCTTCGCCGGCCAGCTTACCATCGCCCAAGACCTCGGCTCGGGCGGGCGGCTCTTCGCCGGCCAGATCGCCGACGTGCGCGTCTACAATCGGGCGCTGACACCCTCCGACCTGCTGCTGCTCTATCGCGAGCCGTCGCGGCCGCTGCGGGTTCCTCGCTCGCCGCTGCCGTCCATGCCCACCGCCGCCGCCGCCTACCGCGCCCGCGTTGTGAGATGGGGGTAACAAATGGCAGCCCTCGATTTCCCCAGCAGCCCCACCACCGGCCAGATATTCACCGGCCCCAATGGCGCCGTCTGGTCATGGGACGGCACCAAGTGGATCAGCGCCACATCCGGCAATCTCTATTCGGCCATCAACAACGTCGGCAGGAACCTGATCCACAACGGCCTCTTCAATGTCGCCCAGAGGGGCGCGGGGCCGTGGACCGTGACAAATGCGTATCAATATACGGTCGATAGATGGGCGGTGCGGTCGTTCGGCGCCGCCGATACATCAACCATCTCGTGCGCCACGCTAATTGACGCGGATCGAACCGCTATCGGCGACGAATCTGCAAAGATTTCTCTGAGCAACAACTTCACCGGCAGCACCGCTACTGGGGCCGGGCTGTATGCAGAGCAGCGGATGGAGGATGTTCGGCGTCTGGCAGGCAAGACCGTCACCGTCAGTTTTTGGGCTAAGGCAAGCGCCGCTCTGAAACTTGGCATCAATATGTATCAGACGACCGGCACGGGCGGATCGCCTCCCTTGGTCACGGTCCTGACGACCGGCGCTGCCGCAAGCCTGACGACGGCCTGGGCGCGTTACACGGTGTCGATTGCCGTTCCCAGCCTCGCGGGCAAGACGGTGGGGACGGCTGGCGACGATTACGCGCATTTGCGGTTTTGGTATTCGGTCGGCGCCACCAGCAACGTGGAGGCAGGCAACATCGGCCAGCAGAACGGCACCATCGCCATCTGGGGCGTCCAGCTTGAGGCCGGCTCCACCGCCACGCCGCTGGAGAAATTGGACCCGCAGCAAGATCTTGCGAAGTGCCAACGGTTCTTTTACTCAGGCGCGTTCTGGTTCGTGGGCTACGGCGCGGCGGGGTCAACTATCGGCGGCTCCCTTCCGTATCCAGTGCCATTGCGGGCCGCGCCGGGCACAGTGGCGATAACGTCGCCAGTCTACACCAACGCCAGCGGGGGCACGGTGACAACGATTGGCCACCAGCTGGCGGCTTTTCCATACGTCGTAACAGCAGCGGGCACCGCCTACTTTAGCGGCGGATTTACAGCAAGTGCGGACCTATAGAAATGATCAGTGTTCTCATCTATTTGTTAGTCCTCTGCCTCGTCTTCGGTGTTGCGTGGTGGATTCTGCAACTGATCCCCCTGCCGCAGCCCGCCGCCATGATCGTGCAGGTTATCCTCGCCCTCATCCTCCTGCTCATCCTGCTGGATGTTGTGCTGGGCGGGCGGTTCCTGGCACTGCCGAGATGGGGGCCGGCATGAGGATCAGCGACCGCGCCCTCTGGTATATGCTCATCGGCGCGGCCTTCGCCGCCCTGGCGACGATGGGGAGGCCCGCATGAGATGGAGCAGGACGCCCACAAGCGCCCATCCTGGCTCACCCTCGGCGTGCTGGGCGGGGCTGGCGCGGTCGGCGTCTACGTCTTCGTCATCGGCGCGGAAATCGGCACCATGAAGCAGAAGGTCGCCGCCAACGAACTCCGCATCACCGCCCTAGAGACGCACGGCAGCGGCCCGGTGCAAACCACGGCGGCCAAGGTCGAGGGCCTGACCAGCCGCGCCGACCGCATCCTTGAGGGGCTGCTGGGAATGCAGCAGCGGATGGCGGATTTACAGGCTACGCAGCAATCGCAAGGTGTAATCTTGCAACGGCTACAGGAAGACGTCGCCAAGCAGGCGCCCAAGTAGGAGGCCACCATGCCCAGCACCGCCGGCCAGATCACCGCCACCCCGACCGGGAATCCGCAATGGCGGGCCTGCGCGGGCGCCGTCGTGGCAGGCTACCAGGCCCCGATAGCCCCGCAGACATTGCGCCCCCATACCGGCCGCTCATACGGCAGCTATCGCGACTGGGTCTTGCAAATGGGGTTCAACCGCACCAGCGGCATCGGCGGATGGCGGATCACGCTGCCCACGGGCGCCACCTTCTACGTCGCCACCACCGATGATTCCTCGGATGCCCCGACCGGCGTCGTGGGCGATGCCAACAAGCCGCCGGCCGGCGTGAAATAGGGGGCGGCCATGCCGGACACCTTCACCGCCGTTCTGGGGTTAACAAAACCGGAAATCGGTAGCTCTCGGGATACGTGGGGTTCCAAAACTAACTCCAACTGGGACGTGCTGGACCAGTTCGTGTCCCGCGCCATGCCGATCGGCGCCATCCTCGACTTTGCCGGCCCCAACGCGCCGTCCGGGTGGCTGATCGCGGACGGGCGGACCGTATCCCGCACCACCTACTCGGCCCTGTTCGCGGCCATCGGCACCTACTGGGGCGCAGGGGATGGCTCAACCACGTTCAACCTGCCGGGCACCAACGGCCGGGCGCTGATCGGCCCCGGCACCGGCACCGACGCCAACGGCACCGGCTACAGCTACTCATTCACCCAGAAGACCGGCGCGGTGTCCAATGTCATCGCCAAGGTCAACCTGCCCAACTACAGCATGACGTCGGAAGGGGCGGGCTTCCACAGCCATGGCGGGGCCACGGCCGGGGGGGGCGGGCATAACCACACGACGGACGCGCAGGGCCACCACAGCCACGGCGACTGGACCGCCGGTCCAGACCGCGACCACACCCACACCGGCTATACCGACGTGCGGGGCGACCACACGCATAGTCTCACCGCTGGCTATATGAATGCCGGGGGCAACTGGGTCGCCGGCAACAACGCCACCACCCTGAACAATATCGGCATCGGCACCAGCACGGCCGGCGCGCATCAGCACAACGTCCAGACCTACGGCGCCAATCAAGGCCACCTCCACCAGATTTTCGGCGACGGCAACCACGCGCACAATGTCTACGGCGTCGGCGACCACGTCCACGGCATCTGGGGCGACGGCACCCATAGCCACAATGTCGCCCTCGGCGGCAGCGGCGTTGCCTTCCCCGTCCTCCAGCCGGTGCTCGTCGTCACCAAGATCATCTACGCCGGGGCGCAGGCGGCGACGGCCCTGGATGCGCTCTCGACCCCGCCGGGCCTGCTGGACACGATGGAGGCCACGGACGACCTGGCCGCCATTCGGCAGGAGCTTGCCGAGCTACGGGCGATCCTCGCCCCGCCACGGCCCCTGCGGGTGATGACCACGCCCGCACGTGGGATGAACTGACATGCCCCGCGCCCCGCAAGCGCCGCCGCCAGGGGTGGTTCGTAACGCTACACCAGAAGCTACTTCTGGAAGATGGTTCGACGTCAACCTCATCCGGTTCCGCGGCGGGCAGATGCAGCCCATCGGCGGCAACGTCGCGCAGCCGTTCACGACCACGCCAACCAAGCCGCGTGATCTGCTCACGTGGCACGCCAACAACAAGGTCCGCTGGGCCGCCTTCGGCACGGACAACAAGCTCTATGCCTACCGTTTCGACCTACAGACGCTCTATGACATCACCCCCGCAGGCGTCGGCGCGCTGGACCCGCCCGGCGCACTGGTCGGGTATGGGCTCGCCGATTACGGCGAGAACACCTATGGCACAGCGCGGGATGCGGCGGATATCGGCGCGCAGGATATCGCCGCCACCATGGGCGACCGCTGGTCTATGGACACGTTCGGCCAGGACTTGCTTGTGGTGCCCACCCAGGACGGGAAGCTCTACCGCTGGACGCCGAACACGCCGACCGTGCTGCCGGTGCTGGTAGCGGCGGCCCCGACGCAGAATCGCGGCGTCATCGTCACCGACCAGCGCCACGTGGTCCTCTACGGCTCGGGCGGCGATCCCCGCAACGTGGCGTGGTCGGATCAGGAAAACCCCGACGTATGGGCGCCGACCGTCACCAATCTCGCGGGCGGGAAGCAGCTACAGACACAGAGCTACGCCATGACGGCGATCAAGGTGAGCGACGGTATCCTGATCTTCACCGCCAACGACTTGCACAAGATGCAGTATGTCGGCGCCCCCTACGCATACGGCATCGTTCAGATCGCGACCGGCTGCGGGCCGCTCTCGCCGCGCGCCGTGATCGGCGTCGGCAGCTTCATCGCATGGCCGGGGCTGCAGACCTTCTGGACCTACAGCGGCAACGTGCAGCCGCTCAAGTGCGACGTGCAGGACTGGTTTTTCTCGCTGGTGAACCGCCAGATGGTCGGGCGGGTGTTCGGGAGCCCGAACCCCAGCTTCACCGAGTTGTGGTGGGATTGGCCAGACGAGGGCGCGCAGGAATGCAATCGCTACATCGCCATTAACTATTCCGACCCTACCCACCCCTGGACGATCGGCGTGCGGGCGCGCACGGCGGGCGATCCGACCGGGACCATGGACTATCCGGTCCTAGGCGGGCCACTCGGGGCCGGCGGCTCGCTTTTCCTGCATGAATACGGCTGGAGCGACAACGGCGTGCCGCGGGCGCCCAACGGCATCGTCTACGCCGAGACGGGGGCCATGATGCTCTCCGAGGGCAACAAACGCTTCCACGTGAAACAGGTTATCCTCGATGCCACCAGCCCCGGCGCCTCGGCGGCGCCAGGCTCGCCGGTTTTCGGATTCCGGTTCTTCAGCCGCGAAGAGCCGCACGACGTGAACAACGAATACGACACCGGGCTGTATACCGACTATCATAACGGCCTGATGGATGTCCGCTGCTCGGGGCGCTCGGTGCGGATGCGGCTGGAAGCCCTGCGCGATGAGCCTTTCGCGATGGGCCGCCCGCGGCTGGAAATGCGGGCAGGGGGGCGGCGATGAACGATCCACGGTTCGCCAATCCACCGGCCCTCGGCCCCGTATTCGCCACGCCCCTGTTCGCCTTCAGCCGCACCAGTTCCGTCGCCTTCGTGTTCAACGAGGGCGGGCGGGGCCTCACCGTGTCGGTCTACCGCCGCCCCTTCGCCCTGCGGATATACCTGGCCGGCTACGTGCGCGTGTGGGGAGGCGCCTGATGGCCACCCGCCCGCTCTCGCACCCGCCGCCGCCGTTCATGGCGCCCATGGGCGGCACCATCGAGGAGCGGCTGATCGTCATCGCCGACGCCATCAACCGCAAGGCCGATAAGGGCGTGCAGGGGCCGGCGTTCCACTTCCTCGGCCTGATCTCGGCCAACGGCACGACATGGCGGCTGACGGTTGACGATGCCGGCGCGCTGCATACCGAAGCGGTGCCGCGATGACCGAGAGCGAACATCTCGCCAGGATGGAGCGCGCCCTGGCCTACGGTGGCCCGACGCACACCGTTGCCGATGTGGTGCGCCTCGTGCGCGAGGGCGAGGCGCAGTTCTGGCAGCGCGGGGACGGCTGCATCGTGACTGAGATACACGCCACGCCGCTGCGGAAAACCTGCCACTACTGGCTCGCTTTCGGCGCCTTGGGTGATTGCCTCGCGCTCCAGCCCGAGATCGACGAATGGGCCAGGGGCCAGGGCTGCACCATCGCCACGCTGACGGGGCGCAAAGGATGGTGCCGGGCAGCCGTAGGCTGGGAGCCTGGGTTGCCGACCTATAGGAAGGATTTGGTCGCATGAGCAAGGGCGGGTCCAAAACAACGTCCTCTACCTCGAACACGTCCACGCAACTGCCCGAGTGGCTGACAAGCGCGGCGCAGGGGGCGATTGGCACGGCGCAGGATTTGAGCCAGCGGCCATACACGCCATACACGGGCCAGATCGTGGCCCAGCCCGGCGCGGATACGGCGGCGGCCTACCAGGGCGTTCGCGATCTTCAGGGCAGCGCCACCCCCGCATTCCAGCAGGCGCAGGGCGTCTATCAGGGGCTACTCGGCCAGGCCGCCCCCATCACCGCGGGCCAGCTGAACCAGAACACCAACCAGCTTTTCGGCAACTACCAGCAACAGGTGATGAACCCCGCGCAGGGGTTGCTCGGCGGCTACGCCAGCCAAGGCCCGGCGACGGCGGGGCAGGTGGCGGGCAACGCGCAGCAGCTCATGAACCCCTACACGCAGAACGTCATCGACCCGGCGCTGGCGGCGGGCGAGCAGGCGCGGCAGATCGCGCGGCAGTCAGTGGCAGGGCAGGCGAACAACGTCGGCGCCTTCGGGGGCTCACGGCAGGGCGTGGCCGAGGGCGTGGCGGACGCGCAGAACGCGCTCGGGACGCAGCAGCAGATCGGCAACATGCTCACGCAGGGGTGGAATCTGGCGTCCGGGCAAGGGCTGGACTTGGCCAAGACGGCGGCGGCGCAGGGGATGACGGCAGGCCAGTTCCTCGCCACCCTTGGCCAGCAGGGCTACAACAACGCCGGATCGCAGTCCGCCAACATGGCGCAGCTGAACCAGGCGCAGGGCATGCAGGCGGCGGGCAAAATCCCCGAATTGGCGGCCGCGCAGCACGGCATCGACCTCAAGGATGCGTCGGCGCTGCAAACCATCGGCATTGCCCAGCAGGGGCAGAGCCAGCAGGAACTCGATGCCCAGCGCGGTCAGTTCTACGAACAGCAGGCGTGGCCGGTGCAGAATCTCGATATCCTGCTCTCGGCGATCGGCGGCGTGCCCTACGGCACCACCTCAACGGGCACGTCCACGTCCACGCAGCCGACGAGCAAGAACGTGGCGGGCGGTGTCATGGGCGGGGCGGCATCTGGCGCGTCCATCGGCGCTGCCTTCGGCCCGTGGGGTGCCGGCATCGGCGCCGGCATCGGCGGCTTATTGGGAGCCTTGTGATGGCAGATTACAATTACCCGCAGCCGCCGTGGCAGGCCATAAACACCTCGGGGCAGTTTGACCCTAGCGCGGACACGCAGCCGTGGGCGGCCCCGGCGGACGGCCAGGGGTTCAATGACAAGCTCACCAAGGCGCTCGGCACGCTGGGCCAAGCCGGCCGCGGCCAGCAGTCGCAAGAGGGCGGCGGCGGTGGTGGGGGCAGCTTCGCATCCGCATCATCGCCAACCGGCAGCGGGCGCCCGCCGTCGCTCGATGCGCTCGTGCAGATGCTAAGGAAGCAATACGAGGCGCTGTATCCCGGCGGCGGCGGTGCCGCCCCGAAGGGCCTGCTAGGGGTATAGACAATGTCCGGCAGCAACACCCAACCCGCACCCGACGATGAAGCCCTTGTGCAGTCCCTGCTTGGGCGGGTGCTGGCCGAACCGCAACGCCCGGCGCAGGCCCCGGCGGCCGAGCCGTCGTTCGTCAGCCTGCTTGGCTCGGCGCTGGGCGGCGGCGGCGGGGGCCTATCCGGGGCCGACAGGGAGCAGGCCGGGAATGCGGCGCTGATGAATTTCGGCATCAACATGCTGGCCAATTCCGGCTGGACCACGAACAAGAAGACCTTCGGGCAAATCCTGGGCTCCGGGCTGGCCGGCGCGCAGGAGTCCATGGGCCGCTCGCAGGAGGTCGCGGCGGCGCGCGGGGCGGCGCAGCAGCAGGCCGAGAAGGACCGGCAGGAGATGCAACTGGCGCGGATCAAGGAGGCGCTGCCGTTGCTCACCACGCTCGGGGATTACAAGCGGGCGCGGGAACTGCGCAGACTGCTCCAGGGCGACAGTCCGAGCGGCGGCGCGGCGGGCAGTGGGGCTGGCACCTCCGTGCCTCGCGATCCGTCGATCCCCACCATTGGCCAGCAGGCCAACAATCCCGGCAACCTCAGCCATGGCGTCCCCGGCAGCACCGGCTACATCACGGCAGCGGACGGTCAGAAGGTGGGGGTATTCCCCGACGTGGCGACCGGAGTGGCGGCACACGCTGACCAGCTAGCCCGCTATGCCGAGCAGGGCGTCAGGACGCCGCAGGACGCGGTCAACCTCTGGGTCCATGGCACCCTTACCCCCGACAAGGGCCAAGCCGCCCGCACCGCGCCCTACGCCGCCGCCGTGGCTGCCAAGCTCGGGGTCAAGCCGGGCGACCCAATCAACCTCGCCGATCCCGCCGTGCAGAGGGCATTTATCCTGGCCCAGCAACCGCACGAAAGCGGCAAGGCGTGGCTGTCGGCCGGCGATGTGGATAAGGGTATCGCAGTGGCAGCCGCAAGGCGTCAGGCAGCAGCAGGGGGGCCGAGCGCCAAGCCCGGCGCCCCTCCCCCACCCAGCGCCCCGAGGCCGTCACCGTCCGCAGCGACGGAGGCGCCGGATGTGGCGCAAACCGGCGTGCAGTTCGCCGGGCCGGGCGTGCCGGCAGCGCCCGCGGATGCCGGCACCGTCGCCGAACAGCCGGGCAACCAGGCGTTGCTGAACCGGCTGTCGGCTATCGGCGGCCCGCCCGATCCGGCGCCAGCGCCGGGAGCCACGGCGGCGGCCGATGCGATCCAGGCGGGCAGGACCGGCGGCGTCGCCGGCCCGGACCCGACGCAAACGGCCCCGACGACCGACGACAGCTCGCTCCATCCGAACATCAAGGCCGGCGACAGCGTCATCCGGCATCCCGGCACGTTCCAGCAATACTACGACCAGAACGCCCAGCCGGTGCCCAAGACCGAGGACTTCAACCCCAACCTCTCGCCGGAACAGCTAAAGAAATTCGCCATCGAGCGGGCCGGCCTCGCGCGCGACAAGAAGGTGGCCGCGCTGATGAAGCCCGGCCCCGAATTGGAGAAGGCCACGGCGGCGATCCTGCAAAGGGGAACCGCCCTCGACGCCGCCGAACAGGAGGCGATCCAGGCCAAGCGCGCGACGGCGGATGCCAACATCACCAAGCACAACAACACCCAGCTAGAACGCATCAACCCGCGCTATGAAAGCGAGATCAAGCGATACGGCGACGCGGCGGCTGCGGCGCTGACGCTTCAGAACACCATGGCGTCGGAAAACAATGCGAGCGCCAACCGGATACGGGAGGAAGACGCGAAGCAAGTCGGGGCGCGCGTGCAAGCCGAGCGCGGCAAGTTCTCCACCGAACTCGATGACGCCCGCACGTCGCTCGACTCCCTCGCCATGCTGCGGGCGCTGTCGAACGTCGCCGCAACCTCAACCCCGCTGGAAGATTTCCAATTCGGCGGCAAAAGCGGACGCGAGTGGATGATCCAACTCGGCCTCGGCTCCGACGCCGAAAAAGGCCGCTGGCAAACGCAACAGGCGTTCCAGGCGGCAAGCAATATGGTGCTGACCGAACTCCGCAAGGGCGTCTCCATGGGCGCGCTCTCCGACGGCGACTTGCGGTTCCTGCAAGACATGATGCCGAAGCTGCCCAGCACCCCGGAAACGCGCGGCGCCGTCATCTCCTACATGGAGCAGATGAAGAACCAGAAGCGGCTCTACATCGAGCGCATCGAGGAGTTTTACAACAACGGCAAAGGCGGCATGACGTGGGACGAAGCCAAGAGCGCGGCCCGCAAGAGCATGCCCGACATTCTCCCGCGCCTCCCCGGCGCCGACCCCAATCGCCAGGGCTGGCCCACCACGCCGTTCGGCCAATGGGATCGGGAGACGCGTCAAAGCTGGCGGGAGCAGAATCTCACGCCTTATCAGATGCTACGTGATCATAATGGCAATCTGAGCATCTACTTTCCGCCTGGATCGCCGGAAGCCGAATACATGGCGGAACAGGCGCGGCGAGCGAAGGCAGGAAAGAAATGAGCGGCACATATGACTCCGGCGAAGACGGCGTGTTCTCCTTCGCCCCGGCCGGGACGCGCAGCACCGCCCCGAAGCCCAGCGGCGACAGCGAGGGCGCAGTCATCCCGCTCGGCCAGATACCGCAAAGCCCGCTCAAGGTGGCGTATCAGGACGGCAGGCCGATAGATCAGTTCGCGCGCGGCGCCGGCCTGGGCGCTCGCAACGTCATCGAGGGCGTCGGGTCGCTGCCGGGGATGGTGGCGGATGTGGCGACAGCAGCCCCGCGCGCGCTCATCCGCGCCGCTGGCGGCACGGTGACCGCGCCCTCGGACTGGGCGGTTTCCGACGCGCTGCGCCTGCCGAAGCCCGAGACGGAGGGGGAGAAAACCCGCGCCGAGTTCGTCCGCGGCGCCTCCTCGATGCTGTCCCCGATGGCACTTCCGCTCGCCGCGCCCAAGGTGCTGGCGGCGCTTCCGAACATCGTCCGGCCGTTCCTCAGTGCGCCCGCGACCAACGCGCCACAGGCCGTGGCCCAGGCAACCGCCGGGGGCGTCGGGGCCGTGGCCGGGGATGCGCTGGCTGAGAAGACGGGGCTGCCCGACTGGCTCAAGCCGACCGCCCGCCTGGTGGGCAACGTGGCGGGCACGGTCGGCACCAACAGCCTCGCAGCGGGGGTTGAGCGGGCCGTCAACGCGGTCCAGGGCATCAAGAACCCGATTGCCCAGGCGCTTGAACGGCTCGGCATCACGCCAACCTCCGCCGGCCAGGTGAGCCAGGGCGGCATGGCGCAGGAAGCTGAAAATGTCCTTATGGGCGTCGCGCCCTCGAATCGCCTTCTGGCGGGCAAGCGGCAGGAACTCGCGGATCAGTTCGGCGCCAAGGCCGAGGAGACGGCGCGGACGGCCGAGACGACTACCACCAAACTCGCGGCGGGCGTGCTGAACACGCCGCAGAGGGCGGGGAAGGAAATACAGGACGCGGCGCGGAGATGGGCGGAAACGACGTTCCCGGCTGAGCAAAAACAGAGGTGGGCGCCGGTTGATGCCGCCATGACGACGGGCGGCGAGGTCCACGTCCTCAGCTACCTCGCCGCACTGCGGAACGCGGCCAAGAATCCCGCCCTCGCGGGCTTGCCCGAGACACAACAGAAGATGGCGGCGGAGAAGCTGCAAGAATGGCTCAAGGCGCTGGAACGCGACACTGCCAACGGCACCAAGCCGATTGACTGGAAGGCGGCGCAAGCCCTGCGGTCGCATGTCGGCGACGCGATGAAAACGCCTGACCTGGTCGGCAGCATCGGCGACAAGACGCTCGCCAGCCTTTACGGCAGCCTCGCCAACGATATGAAGACGACGGCCATCCTGAAGGGCGTCGGCAACGAGTTCCAGGGAGCGAGCGACCATACGCTCGCCGGGCTGACGTTCCAGAACAACACGCTGTCCAAGGTGATTTCGGGCAAGAATGCGGTCAAGGAAGCGATCACCCCGGAGCAGGCGACGGAAGCCCTGATGAAGGGGGATTCTCTGGACCTTCAGGCGTTGCGGCTGAAGATACCCGAGGCGGCTGACGCGCTGGCGGCAATCAAGCTGCGGCAGATCGTGCAGGCAAAGGCGAGCAAGCAAGGCGTGGATGACACGCCCTCCCCGGCGGATTTCCTAACTCGCCTGCGCCAATCGCAAATGGATCATCCGGAGGGGACCGCCGCGCTGTTCGGCAGCCCACATGTGGGGCAGAACGTGCAGGACTTGGCGGCGCTGGCGGCGCAGTTGAAGAAGCTGTCCGCGTCCGGCGGCACGACATGGGTGAAAGCCCTGACCGCAATTCCCGGCGTTCCCCGGGTCGGGGCGGCGGCGCTCGGCTGGCAGCCGACGATTGCGACGACAGGCGCGCAGCGAGCGGCGCCCCCACTGGTGCCTGGGATACTCGGCGGCGCCCTGGTCAATGAGGCGACGACGCCCGCACGGTATGACTACAACGTCCGCCCGGAAGACCGGCGTTAGCGGTCGAGCGACTTCCACGCGGTGCCGAGGAGCAGGAGCAAGGCCGCTGCGCCCCAGATCACCAGCACGACGATTACCAAAAATTCAAGCACGGTTGCAGTCCTTCGGTTCAGGGCGGGGCATATCCCCGGCGCCTCTTAGCCCGCACCAGGCGCGCGTGCCACGCCCTGGCGGTTGCATCGTCGGCCAGCACATCAACCCGGACCTTGCCGGGGGAGCCGATCGACCCCCACTCGCGCAGGACTGTCGCCTGACCCCACAGGTCGCGGTCGAGCCTGAGCCGGTAAAACCGCCACATGGCGCGGGCGGGATCGACGTGGTGCAGGAGCATCCGTCGATTCTTGCCGCAGTGGCAAAGCCGGTGCAAGCGGGGTGCGCTCACGCTTAACGGTTCTCTCCCTCCAAACGGCTCGCTTTGCTCGGCTCTCTCAACGTCGGCGGCGCTCACGCGGGGAGGTTCACTCGCTTCGGCCGGCTCTCGCTCGCATGATTCGGTTCTCTCACGAGGTAAGGCTCGCTTATCGTCTCGTTTCAATCTCATACAGGCTCGCTCGCTTTACACGGTTCTCTCGACCAGATCGGACTCGCTCTAACGCCGCACGGCTCGCTCATTTCGTGCGTTTCTTTCCATAGTCGCGGCTCGCTGATGACCCACGGTTCTATCGGCTGAGGCGGCTCGCTCTCGGAACTCGATTCTCTCTGATGACTCGGCTCGCTTTTTCCTGACGATTCTCTCGCGGATAGCGGCTCGCTCCGCACAGTCGGTTCTCTTTCGTGCCTCGGCTATCCCACCATCGGCCAATTCGGCGGGGGGATTTTATGCGCGTGACTGCGTGCCGCCTTATGGAACCGCCGAGTGATGTGCGGCGGGATTTCGTCAGGGTGCAGGCCACGCTTGATGCGATTGCAGCGGCTATGGGCGGCGGCGATGTTCGACCGGACGTGCAATCCGCCCCGACTAAGCGGGATCACATGATCAAGCTCGGCCTCGCCAGCGTCGGCTATCATGTGCCCGCATAGATGGCAAAGCCCGTCCGCGTCGAATAACGCTTGCGCCATGGTGACGATCTCGACCTGGGCGCCCTTCGCTCGGCGCGCGGCCTGTCTGGCGCGATGGGCATCCGCCGCTTCAGGTTTCTTCCGGTGGCGCCCAGCATAGACCGACGCCATCGCCCGCATCCTGATCGCGCCCTTGGCATCGGAGACACGATATTCCCGATGATAGGAACGTAGATGCTCGCGGTGCTGGGCGGCCCACGTCTTGTTGTAGGTCATCCGTTCCTCTCGGTTTGCCTCGTAGTATTCCTTCTGCTTGGCGATCCGGGCTTCGCGATGACGCTGGTAGTTCCGCCTGTTTTGGGCGCGCATCTTCTCTCTGTTCTCCGCGTATAGGGCACGGCGCCGCGCCAACAGCTTTTCAGGGTTCTTTGCCCGCCGTTCCTTTCCGTAGCAGCTAGCGCAAAGCTGGCGGCGGTAGGGCACGCATGGCTTCAGACATTCCCGGCAGCATTTCGAGGTTGGGCGGCTGGACATAGTGGGCGTGCCCTCCTTGGGCGATGATCCAGGGCATCGGGGCAAGCCTGCCGTATTCATTGAAATACCAGACAGCCTGAAGGTCGGATAGAAACCGCTTCACCGCGACCCTCTTGGCCCGCAGATGGACGCGGGCTGGCGGCAGCCGCCCCGCCTCGTAATGCGCGCGGGCCTGGGTGTCGGCCCCGAACTTCTTGG
>Ga0137451_1000081_pt1 | contig 28607 bp, 22 predicted proteins | sample EasRivERMGT500_2_FD_102336 | JGI IMG/M metagenome (GOLD analysis project Ga0137451, IMG submission 102336) | Soil microbial communities from meander-bound floodplain in the East River, Colorado, USA - East River MetaG ERMGT500_2 | ecosystem: Environmental > Terrestrial > Soil > Floodplain ... | reverse complement strand
GAGCGCGGAGCAGGGGCCCCGCCGCAGTTGCGGGGATGCGACCGTGCAGGCGCGGATGGATTTCTCGCACGCTAGCCGCGTCTCATGGAGTCGAAGAAGTCCCCATTGTTCTTCGTGGCTCGGATCTTGTCGACCAAGAATTCCGCCGCCTCCAGGTCGTCCATCGGGTAGAGAAGCTTTCTCAGTACCCACACTTTCTGCAGGATCTCGGGCTTGATAAGCAGCTCCTCGCGGCGCGTGCCCGAGCGGTTGACGTTGATCGCCGGGAAGATCCGCTTCTCGTACATCCTGCGGTCGAGGTGGATCTCCATGTTGCCGGTTCCCTTGAACTCCTCGTAGATCACGTCGTCCATCCTGGAGCCGGTATCGATGAGCGCCGTGGCGAGAATGGTAAGCGAACCGCCCTCCTCGATGTTCCGTGCCGCGCCGAAGAAGCGTTTGGGGCGCTGGAGGGCGTTGGCGTCCACCCCCCCGGTGAGCACTTTGCCCGAGGCGGGCACGACGGTGTTGTAAGCGCGCGCAAGCCGCGTAATCGAGTCCAGTAGAATCACCACGTCCTTCTTGTGCTCGATCAGGCGCTTCGCCTTCTCGATCACCATCTCCGCGACCTGCACGTGGCGGGAGGCGGGCTCGTCGAAAGTCGAGGACACGACCTCACCCCTCACCGAGCGCACCATTTCGGTCACTTCCTCCGGGCGCTCGTCGATCAAGAGGACGATCAGCACCACATCCGGATAGTTGGTCGTAATGGCGTGCGCGAGCTGCTGCATCAGGACGGTCTTGCCCGCTTTGGGCGGCGAGACGATGAGCCCCCGCTGGCCCTTGCCTACGGGAGAGATGATGTCGATGATGCGGCTGGTGATGTTTTCCTCGCCCTTCATGTCGCGCTCGAGCTTGAGGTGCTCGTCCGGATGCAGCGGCGTGAGGTTCTCGAAAAGGATCTTGTGCTTGGAGGACTCGGGCGCGTCGGCGTTGACTTTGTCGACCTTGACCAGAGCGAAGTAGCGCTCGCCATCCTTGGGCGTCCTGATCTCACCTTCGATCGAGTCGCCCGTATGCAGGTTGAAGCGCCGGATTTGGCTCGGCGAAACGTAGATGTCGTCGGTGCTCGCGAGATAGGAAGTGTCCGGCGAGCGGAGAAACCCGAAGCCGTCCGGAAGCACTTCGAGCGTGCCGTCGCCGTAGATGGTTTCGCCTTTCTTGGCGCGATTCTTCAGGAGCGCGAAAATCAGCTCCTGCTTGCGCATGCGATTCGCGCCGTCGACCTCATTGGCCGTCGCCATCTCAAGCAGATTGCTGACGTGTTGCGTTTTCAGTTCTGATAAATGCATAAACGCCCAAGCGGGATGAACGACCTCAGACCGTTCGTGCGGAAAAACTGGAAACCGAAACGGGGAGGATTTGCGCCCGGATACAACCTATTGCAGGCGCCGGAGGGCAGGCGGCCAACTCTGCCACCTGCCTGCTGCGATAAGGATAGGGTCTTTAGATATTGCTGTCAAGGAACGCGGTGAGCTGCGACTTCGACAGGGCCCCTACCTTCTGTGCCTCCACGTTGCCGTTCTTGAAAAGCATCAGCGTCGGTATGCCGCGGATGCCGTACTTCCTGGGGATCTCCTGGTTCTCGTCGACGTTTACTTTGGCCACCTTGAGCTTCCCCGAATACTGCTTCGCGACTTCGTCGAGCACCGGAGCGATCGCCTTGCAGGGGCCGCACCATTCGGCCCAATAGTCCACCAGCACCGGAACCTCGGATTTCAGCACTTCGGGTTCGAAAGTGGCATCGCTGACGTGATGGATAAATTCGTTCATTGCTTCCTCTGTAAGGCGGAGAGTGCAGCGGACGCTGCGTTGTCGATATATCGAGGCGTAAACCCGATACTTCAAGGATATGCTAGCGGAATTTCCCCGACAGGAAAAGCGCAAATCCTTTCAGCCTAAAGGGTTATTTTCTCAGGAAAAAATGGCCGGTTCGCAAAGCCCCCCATGCTAGACTGCCATGTAGCGGCGCCGCGGGACCCTCATCTTGCAACCTCTTAGAGAATGACATACGTAGTCACCGAGAGCTGCATCAAGTGCAAGTACACCGACTGCGTCGATGTCTGCCCGGTCGACTGCTTCCGCGAGGGACCCAACATGCTGGTGATAGACCCCGAGGAGTGCATCGACTGCACGCTGTGCGTTCCCGAGTGTCCGGTCGACGCGATCTTCGCCGAGGACGACGTTCCCCCCGAGCAGCGCGACTGGGTTCCGCTCAACGCCGATCTCTCCAAGATCTGGAAACCCATAGTCGAGCGCAAGCCCGCCCCCCCCGACGCGGACGAATGGACCAAGGTGAAGGACAAGAAACAGCTTCTCGAACGCTGAGCAAGTTGTTGAAAAGGGGGCTACGCCCCCTTGGGATCCCCAAAATTGGAGGCCGCAGAGAAAACGCTTTCCTCTGAAACTCGGGAAGCGTTTTTCAACAGCCTGTTAACCGATACGCGCTAAAGTAGGCGCCCATGGACCCGGGCGCCGGATTGCCGATTCTCAAGAAGGGCGAGCTGTTCGAGCGCCTCGCGCAGGGCCATGCCGCCCGGCTCACCGTGGTGACCCCCAACCAGCGCCTCGCCGCGGCACTCGCGCGCGATTTTGACGCGCACCAGATCGCACGCGGCCTTGCGTCCTGGGAGTCCGTCGACATCCTCCCTTTTTCCGCGTTCGTCGAACGTCTCTACGAAGATGCGCTCTACTCGGAGCTTGCGACCCGGCTCCCGATCCTGTTGTCGGGCGCCGAGGAGCAGGCCCTCTGGGAACAAGCGATCGCCGCGAGCGAATCGGGCAAGGCGCTTGTCTCCGCCCCGAGCGCGGCGGCTCTGGCGCGCGAAGCCTGGCGAATCGTGCACGAGTGGAATCTGGCGCCGCGTTTGCAGAACCATCCTGCGAACGATGACGCCAAGGCTTTTGCCGAGTGGGCCTGGCGCTTCGAAGGTATGACGCAGCGCGATCGCTGCACCGATCGCGCGCGTCTGCCGGAAACCGTCACGCCGCACCTCTCTCACGCCGCGATCAGGAAACCTCGCGCGCTCGTCGCCTACGGCTTCGACACGCTCAAACCGCAACAGAGCCACTTCCTCGCCGCGCTGGGCGCCACCGGAGTCGACTTGCACGCCAGCGGTCCGGAGCCGCGGACCTCGGAAGCGCGGCGCATCCCGTTCATTTCGGCCAAAGACGAGATCCATGCTGCGGCGAGCTGGTCGCGCGCGCGTCTGGAGGCAAGTCCCGGCACACGCATCGGGATCGTCGTCCCCGATCTCGCCGGGTCGCGCGACGCCGTGCGCCGCGTCTTGTCGCAGACGATGGAACCGGCGCGTCCGCTGCCAGGCACCGAGAAGCGCGCCCTGCCGTTCAACATCTCCCTCGGCGAGCCGCTCGGCTCGTATCCATTGGTCGCCGCGGCGTTTCTCGCGCTCGACGCCGCCGGCGGGGAACTCGAGTTCCTGCGCGCAAGCCGCCTGATCCGCTCGCCTTTCATCGCTGGAGCCGAGTCGGAAGCGGCAAACCGCGCGCTGCTCGACGCGAGGCTGCGAAGGGTATCGGGCGGCAGGACGAGCCTCGCGCAACTGCGCAGGGCGATCGCGAAGGTGACCGCTTCCGATAGCCGCTACCGCGTCCCCGCCTGCCCGGTCCTATCGCGCAGCCTCGCCGACGTCGAGAAATTCGCGAGAGACAATCTTTCCGGCTGGAAGCGCGCGGCGGGGTGGGGAAAAGCGATTTCCGCGCTGCTCGACCTCTTCGGATTTCCCGGCGAGCGCGCGCTCGACTCATCTGAGTACCAGACGCTCAAGAAATTCCACGAGGCGATCGCCGGCTTCGCCGCGCTCGACCGCGTTGCCGGGCGCATGCGTTTCGCGGATGCTCGCGAGCGCCTGCAGCGCATCGCCGCCGATACGCTGTTTCAGCCCGAAGCCCCCGACGTTCCAATCCAGGTGCTCGGCATTCTCGAAGCGGCGGGGATGGAGTTCGACCATCTCTGGGTCATGGGGCTGACCGACGAGGCTTGGCCCATCCCGGCGCGTCCGAACCCGCTCATCCCGATCGCCCTGCAGCGCGCCGCCGGCGTGCCGGAATCTTCGGGTCATTCGTCGCTCGAGCTCGATCGGCGCATCACGCAAGGGTGGCTCGAAGCGGCGGGAGAGGTCGTGCTTTCGCACGCGCTGCGCGTGGAAGACCGCGGGCTGGTTGCGAGCCCGCTCATCCACGAGATTCCCGAATCGAAGCCCGAAGAGATCGCGCTGCCCGCGTATCACGGCCTGCGCGACACGATCCGCCGCGCGCGGCGCGAGGAGCGTGCGCCCGACTCGCGCGGGCCGACGGTCCCGGAACACGCGGCGAGCTTCGGAGGCACCTCCCTATTCGGCGACCAGGCCGCGTGTCCCTTCCGCGCTTTCGCCCTTCACCGCCTCGACGCCGAAGGATTGGAAGCTCCGCCGGCGGGTCCCGACGCGCGCGACCGGGGCACGCTCCTGCACGCGATGCTCGCAAAAGTCTGGACCGAGTTGAAGTCCAAGGAACACCTCGATGCGATCTCGGACCGAGACCTCGATGTCCTGCTCGCCGCCGCGGCCGACGCCGCGATCGGCCGGCTGCACTGGTCGCGCCCGGACGCGCTCGCCGGCCGGCTCGCCAGGCTGGAGAAGGAGCGCCTCGTCCGGCTCGCGCGCTCTTGGCTCGAGCAGGAGAAAAGACGTCCTGCGTTCGAAGTCGTCGAGATCGAAAAGAAGCGAGCGGTGAGCCTCGGCGGCGTCACCGTGAACGCGAAGCTCGACCGATTGGACCGCCTGACCGCAAACACGAAAGTCGGCGCCGTGCACGCCACCCTCGACTACAAAACGGGCGAGGCGAAGGTGGGTGGCTGGCTGGGCGCGCGCCCCGACGAGCCCCAGCTTCCTCTTTACGCCGTGACGAGCGGCACCGATGTCGCCGCCGTAGCGTTCGCGTGCGTGAGAACGGGAGAGATGAAGTTCAAGGGCATCTCGCGCGAGAAGGGACTTATTCCTGACGTGGGCACGCTCTCCGAGCAGCTATCGAAAGCGGCGAAGGCGTACCGATCATGGGACGAATTGCTCTCCGGCTGGCGGCGAGAGCTTGAGGGACTGGGACGCGAGTTCGCCTCGGGCGAGGCGCGAGTCGATCCCAAGGACAAGCGCAAGCTTTCGACCTGCCTCTACTGCGATGTGAAGCCCTTGTGCCGCATCTACGAGCGTCACGGCGCGCCCACTGCGGACGAGGGCGGCGGAGAACCGGAATGAGTGACGCGGCTCCCGTCGCCGATTTCGAGGCGCGCAAGAAGGCCCTCGATCCGGAGCGCTCCTTCATCGTGCAGGCGCCCGCCGGCTCGGGGAAAACAGAGATCCTGATCCAGCGCTACCTCGTTCTGCTCTCGCGCGTCGCCCAGCCCGAGGAAATCGCCGCGATCACCTTCACCATCAAGGCCGCGGCCGAGATGCGGGCACGCGTCTTGGAAGCTCTCGCCGCGGCGAGAACGGACGAGCGTCCGTCCGACCCGCACCGGGCGCTGACCTGGGACCACGCGCGCGCCGCGCTCGAGCGCGACCGCACACAGGGCTGGCGGCTGGAGGAGAACGCGGTGCGGCTGCGGATTCAGACCTTCGACGCGCTCTGCGTCTCGCTCACCCGGCAGATGCCTGTGCTCTCCGCCTTCGGCGCCCAGCCCGAGCCGCTCGAGGACGCGAGCGAGCTCTACCGCAAAGCGGCGCGCGCAGCGCTCGCGCTTCTCGAGGAAGGGGACCGCAGCGCGGACCAGGTCGCGAAACTGCTCGAGCATCTGGACAACAACGCCGAAACCGCCGAAGCGCTGCTCGCCGACATGCTCGCGCGCCGCGACCACTGGCTGCGCAAGACCTCGGACGCGCGGGACCGCAAAGCCCTCGAGGCCTCAATCGCCGCCGAATGCCGCGGGCAGATCGCAAAGGCGCGGGCGCTCTTTCCGGTGAAGGCGTCTGGCCGGCTTCCCGCCGCCGAAGACGTGGAGCGCTGGAAGCAGCTCGCGGCCGAACTCATCACACAGAAGGGCACGTGGAGCAAGAGGAACGCGGTGGCGCAGGCGCTGTCGGAGAACGAGCCGCTGCGCGAAGCCCTCGCCGTGGTGAAGCGGCTCCCGGATCGTCAATACAGCGACGAGCAGTGGGACGCGCTCGAAGCCATCGTTCAGGTCCTCCCGCTTGCTGTTGCTGAGCTCAAGCTTGTCTTCGCCGCGCAGGGGCGGGCCGACTTCGTCGAGATCGCCCAGGGCGCGAGCAGGGCGCTCGGCGAGCCGGACGCGCCCACCGACTTGCTGCTCTCGCTCGACTATCGTATCCACCATATTCTGGTCGATGAGTTCCAGGACACTTCCTTCACGCAGTTCGAGCTGCTGGAGAAGCTCACCGCGGGCTGGACGCCCGGCGACAGCCGCACGCTCTTTCTGGTGGGCGACCCGATGCAATCGATCTACCTCTTTCGAGAGGCGGAGGTAGGGCTGTTCCTGCGCGCGCGGCACGTCGGCATCGGCACGGTGGCCCTTGAGCCTCTCGCGCTCTCGGTCAACTTCCGCTCGCAGGCCGGCATCGTGGCCTGGGTGAACCGCGCCTTCGAGCAACTCATGCCGCGCGCCGAGGATATCAGCGTGGGCGCAGTGCCGTATGCGTACTGCGAGCCGCGGCACCCGGCTCAAGGCGACCCGGTGCGCGTCCACGCCTTCTTCAACGGCGACGCCGAGGGCGAGGCCGCGCAGGCGGCCACGCTCGCCGCCGCGGCTCGGGCCGAAGGCACGGTCGCGATTCTCGTGCGAAACCGCAGCCACCTCGCGCGCATCGTGCCGAAACTCAGAGAAGAAGGCCTGCGCTTCCGCGCGATCGAAATCGAACAGCTGGGCCATCGCCAGGTCGTGCAGGACCTGCTCGCGCTGACGCGCGCGCTCTCGCACCCGGCCGACCGCCTTGCCTGGCTCGCCTGCCTGCGCGCCCCCTGGTGCGGTCTCACGCTCGCCGACCTGCACGCGCTTGCAGGCGCAGACCCGCGAGGCGCTTCGGACGAAGAAACGGCTCAAGTGCAGCGGGAATTGTTTCCCGAAATCGGGGCCCGGGACGAATCTTCAGCCGGCACTCGCGACGGGTTCGACGCGAGAACCCTCTGGGAGCGCCTGGCCGACGAGGCGACCCTTGCCCGTCTGTCCGAGAATGGCCGCCGGCGCTTGGCGCGCTTGCGCGAGACGATTGACCACGCGTTGGCGAACCGGCTTCGCGGCCCGCTGCGCGAGCGCGTGGAGAACACTTGGCTCGCGCTCGGCGGGCCGGCGTGCGTAGCGGACGACACCGACCTCGAAGACGCCGAGATCTACCTGGACTACCTCGAGGAATCCGAGGAGGCGGGCGAGCTCGCCGACCCCGCGGCATTCGAGCGCGGGCTCGGGGAGCTCTACGCGCTGCCCGATTTGCACGCCGCGCCGGACGACCCGCAAGTCCTCACGATACACAAGGCGAAAGGCCTCGAGTTCGACACCGTCATCGTTCCCGGGCTCGGGTCGGGGACGGGCCGCGACGAGCGCAAGCTCTTCGTGTGGCTGGAACGTCCTGCCCTCGAAGGCGCCGGCCGATCCCGGCTCCTTCTCGCTCCGATCAATCCGACCGGGAGCGACAAGGACGCGACGTACGAGTACATCCGCAGGCTCGACCGCGAAAAGGAGAGCCATGAGGACGCGCGGCTTCTCTACGTCGCCGCAACGCGCGCGAAAAAGCATCTGCACCTGCTGGGCGACGTGGGCCTGGAGACCGGCACCGGGGGGGCCGGGCTCGACTCCCCCCGCAAGGGCTCGTTGCTCGCCAGACTGTGGCCCGCGGTTGAAGGCGACTTCATCGAGGCTGCGCGCTCATCCCTCCTCGACGAGAAGAGGGCCGCGCGGAGCACAGGGGATAGTGAGGTCATCAATCAGGATCTGCGCCGCTTGCCGGCGGATTGGAAACGACCCGACCCTCCACCCGGGGCGGTCTGGACTGCGCCGCCGGACCGGGCGCGCGAGCAGGATGCAATCGAGTTCTCCTGGGTCGGCGAAACCGCGCGTCACGTTGGCGCCGTCGTGCACCGCTGGCTGCAGCGCATCGCCGAGGACGAATTGCGCGGCTGGAACGGCGGGCGCGTCGAATCGATGCGCGACGGATTCCGCCGGGAGCTCGCCGCCCGCGGCGTGCAAGAGGCGGAGCTCAGCGCTGCCGCCGAGCGCGTGGCGATCGCGCTCGCCAGATCGCTCGAAGACCCGCAAGGACGCTGGCTCCTCGGGCCGCAACGCGAATCGCGCAGCGAATACCGCCTGACCGCGCTCCTCGACGGCGAGCGCCGCACCCTCGTCATCGACCGCACTTTCCTCGCGCCGGATGGGAAACGCTGGATAGCCGACTACAAGACGAGCAGCCACGAGGGCACCGACCTGGACGGGTTCCTCGACCGGGAGCGGGAGCGCTACCAAGCGCAGTTGCAGCGATATGCGCGCGCGCTCGCGGCGGGCGACGAAGCGATGCTCGGGCTTTATTTCCCGTTGTTGGCGGGCTGGAGGCAATGGCCCGCATTGGAGCCGGATCCGCGCTGAGCAAGGTGTTTCCCGCACCCGGCACCTGTTCCCCCGTGCGGTTTGGGTCGTGCCTCGGGCTCCAATGTTCAGCCCCCGCCGGTCATTGCGCCCTGTGTTGGCGGGATCGTCCCGGCTGGCCGCGGCCGTCAGCTGGCCGAGTACGGAAGATCAATCGCGCCCGTTCGCCTTCACGCTTTCCGTGATTCCAGCTCGCGTAACGGGATGGGCGTCGCGATGCCGTTTCCTTGCGCGAAGTCGATGCCCACCTCCCTCAATTTCTCGACGATCTCCGGACTCTCGACGAGTTCCGCAACCGATCGCACGCCGATCGCTTTGGCCACTCGCGCTATCGCCGCCATCCTTGCGAAGTGCACCTTGTTGCGAAGCATGCCGAGAACCACGCTGCCGTCGATTTTCACGAAGTCGGCCTTGAAATCGCGCAGGGTGTCGAAAGAGACGCTCTCCCTGCCGAATCCGCTCAGCGCAAGGAGGCAGCCTTGCGGCCTGATCTGCGCTGCAAACCGCGCCACATTCGCGCGCTCTGAAGCCGCAACTAATTCGGTCACTTCGAAGCACAGCGCCCTCCCGGGCACGTGGTAGGCGCTCAGCTGCTTCTCGACAAATTCGGGAAACGCCGCATCACCGACCGTGGCGCTTGCCAGATTGATGAAGAAGATCGAGTCGCTCGACCAACTGAGGGTCGGCGCGCGATTCGAGACCCACTCCACGACATGTTGAACGACCCATCGGTCCAGGCGCGGCAGCAAGCCGAATTTCTCCGCCAGAGGGAAGAAAGCGCCGGGCGGCATGAGGTTGTCTTCCTCCTCCATCAAGCGGACAAAAATCTCGAAATTGTTGACCGCCGAAGCGCGAGCGGCCAGCGGCGCGATCACCTGGCAAAGCAGCGTGAATTCATCCTTCTCAATCGCCGCGACAATGCGATCGGGGGCATCGGACCAACCGGTCACTTCTTCGGAGAACGTTTCAACGTACAGGGTCTGCTCGGGTCCGCCGGCCGGCTGCTGGGGCGCGATGGGTGCGCCCGGGCGAGTATCGGGCGCTCCCGCTTGAGCGATACCCCTCGGTCCGGCGCTCTGAACTTCAAAGAAACCGTCGACGGTTCCCTTCTTCGTGAAGGACGGGAGGTACCGGACGTCGAGGTCCTTGCTCAGACCGTCGGCCCCCACCCGGGAACTCACAAATTGAACCGATTCCCCGGACAAGGCCCTGCGTACGTGCGCGGCGGCCTCGCTGTAGAGTTTTCCGCCCAGCGCGTCTCTCATGAAAGCCCCGTTCAGCTGCTCCGCCTTCAAGCGCATCTCCTCCCGGAACGCGCGATTGTGATAGCGATATATTCCTTGCCGATCCACGAAAGCGATCATCGTCGGCAGTTCGTTGTCGATCAGCTGCAATCTTGTGCTGCCGGCCGCCAACTGGGCTTCGGCCGCTTCGCGGCGCTTTACCTCCTGGGCAAGCGTGTCATGTGTCGAATCGAGCTTCGCGGCGTGGCGTTCGACCGCCCAGTCGGCTTTGGTCGCCCGAGACGCCAGGGCGAGAGAGGCTGCAATGAGGATCCCGGAAAGAAAGGTCACCCAGTGAACGTCGAATTCGGTGAAGACAATCATGAATACCAGCAGCGTCGTCGTCACGATGACCGCGAGCGCGGGGAAAAGGGCGTGGACTCTTCGGAAAAGCGTGGAAATACGCATCGAGCATCTCCTCGTGTCTATATATTCGATCGCCGCAGCCGGATTATCCCGCTTCGGCGAAGCAAGCGGAAAATCACTTCAACCGGGTTCCCGTGGAGTGAGCTTCATCCCGCCCGGAAAGCCTTTTCAGGAATGCCGCGGCGGCGACATGAAGCGCGCGGCACTCGTCAGGCTGCAGCTCTGGTGCCGCAGAAAACGGCTCTGAATTTGCAGTCGCCGGGCCGATTCATATCGTCCATTATGATGTGAGTACATGAACGATACGCGTACCCGATTTCTACTCCGCTTGTGCCTGGGTCTTTGCGGGCTGATGGTATCGGTTCCCTTCCTCTGGCCGTACCACTACTTCCCTTTTCCGAGTTTCTACGCCGAGTGGTTGGCTTTCGCCATCGGGCTCGCCGCACTTGCAGCGATGGGATTGGCACCGTCCCGGCACGCCGTGCCCGTACCGGGAATGTGCCTCGGGTTATTCGCGTTCACAGCGCTGCTGGTCCTTCAGGTAGCGCTCGGCCAGGTGGCTTATCCGTTGCGCAGCGCAATGGGTGCACTCTATGCGATGTGGGCGGCGTTGGTCGTGATGCTGGGTGCATGGCTCGCGAGCGAGACAGGGAAACGAACCGTTTCGCAGTCTTTGCAGTGGTGGCTCGCCATCGGCGGTACGCTCGCGGCGGCGAGTGGATTTTTTCAGTACTACCACACGCCGTTATCTGCGGGCACCGTTGTCCTGCCACAGCCGGTCAACGCCATGTTCGGCCTTGTAGGCCAGCCGAACAATTTCGCGAATTATCTCGGTTTGGGATTGCTCTCAGTCGCCTTCCTGTATTCGCGCAAGGCTTTGGGGGCGTCTGCGGCTCTGCTCATGGCTGTGCTCATCGCGGCAGGTATGGCCCTGTCCGGTTCCCGTACGTCCTGGGGCTATATGGTCATCAGTCTCGCCTTGATTCCGCTTTTGCATCGCGGGGGCAGTCCTGAGGAGGCGAAAAGGATCCTCCGTTTCGCACTGTTCGCCGTAGTCGTCTTCGTGTCGGTCCAGATCCTGAACTTGTATTCCGACGTGTTCACCGGGCCGGAAGGCAGGCCGGATTCCTCAGGGGAGCGTTTCATACGATACCTGGAGGTCGGCGTCGGGACCGGTGAGCGCCCGATACGGCTCCAGCTCTTCTTGTATGCGTGGCTGATGTTCCTTTCGAGTCCTCTTCTCGGCATCGGGTTCGGCGAATATGCCTGGCGCGCGTTTGACCTGGCCGCGGATCTTTCGGGTCCGCTTCCGCCTGGGCTGGACCGGCACGGCCACAATTTGTTTTTGCAACTCCTTGCCGAGACCGGTATCGCCGGTTTGCTCTGCGTGGCGGTTCCGCTGGTGTGGTGGCTTTACCGGATTCCCTGGCGCCGTCTGACCCCGGCGGGCTGCTGGGCCCTGGGAGTTCTGGCCATTATCGGACTCCACAGCATGGTCGAGTTTCCGCTGTGGCACGCCAACTTCCTCGGAGTATTCGCGATGCTCTTCGGGTTGGTGTCACCCGCATTTGCAGCCATCGAGCTGAGCCGGCTGCGCCGGGGGCTCTTCCTTCTCATCTTGGTCGCGGGAGGTTTGACGGCAAGAGGCGTGTTGTCCGACTACCGCGCGTTCGAGCAATGGTATCTTGGGATGGAAGCAAAAGGCGCGCGTGGGGAGCGGCCTGACGAAAGGGACTTCGATATTCTGATGGAAATGCGCGAGGGATCGTTCTTCGCGCCCTATCTCGAGCGCCTGCTGAGCGAGGCGATGGAACTCGACGAGCGTGGCCTGAACGACAAACTCGCGTTCAATGCCCAGGTGATGCGACTCTATCCGGTACCCTCGGTGGTCCATCGCCAGATCGTGTTGCTCGCGCTTGCGGGCCGCGAGGGCGAAGCGGCGCGCACGCTGCGCGCCGCGGTGAGGGTATACCCGGAGTGGACTCGAAAATGGCTGCCCACATTGGAACGGCTCGCACAGGATCGGCCGGGCCCTCTCGCGGGCCTGTTGGCCTCCGCGCGCGCTCAACTTGGCGAAGCCCTGCGGGACGGCGAGTTTGCGCCTTTGCCGGGAACGCGGTAACGTTGCCCGCGACAATGACGTGAAGTCGCCCTTGGCGGTGACGGGAGCGAAGATCGTGGCCGAGGCAATCAAGAGCAAGCGTCCCGAGCGGATTCGGCTCGGTGACCTGTTGGTCCAGCAGAAACTGATCTCGCAGGAGCAGCTTAAGGCGGCGCTCGAGGACCAGAAGCGCACGGGTCGAAAGCTGGGCCGGGTGCTCATCGAAGGCGGGCATCTTTCGGAAGATCAGATCGGCGAGGCGCTCGCCCGCCAACTCGGCGTCCCGTTCATCAACCTCAAGTACTACAACTTCAATCCGGCGGTGACGCGCAAGCTGCCCGAAGCCCAGGCGCGGCGCTTTCGCGCGCTCCTGCTCGAGGAGCAGGACGACTCGGTATTGGTCGCGATGGTGGATCCTACGGACCTGTTTGCCTTCGACGAAATCTCGAGGCTCACTCGCAAGGAAGTCAACATTGCGATTGTGTCCGAAGCGGTGCTGCTGCAAACCATCGATCGAATTTACCGGCGCACCGACCAGATTTCGTCGCTCGCCAGGGAGCTGGGCGAGGACCTCGGCGACGTCGTCGATCTTGGGGCTCTGACGCTTGGGGTCGAAGATGCTCCGGTCGTAAAGCTTCTGCAGACCATGTTCGAGGATGCGGTGCAGGCAAGAGCATCCGATATTCACATCGAGCCGCATGAGCGGGGACTGCACATCCGCTTTCGAATCGACGGACTTTTGCAGCCGCAAACCGAGACCGACGCCAGAATATCGTCGGCGGTGGCGCAGCGGCTCAAGCTGATGTCAGGGCTCGATATCTCCGAGCGCCGCCTGCCTCAGGACGGCCGGTTCAACGTCAAGGTCAGGGACCAGCAGGTCGACGTACGCATTTCCACCATGCCGACCCAACACGGCGAGACGGTGGTCATGCGCCTGCTCCACCGCGCCGGCGGCCTGCAGCAGCTCTCCGATATCGGCATGCCGCCGGATGTGCTCCAGCGTTTCACGAAAGCGATTCACCGTTACACCGGGATGGTGCTGGTTACCGGGCCCACCGGCAGCGGCAAGACGACCACTCTATACGCCGCGCTGAACGAACTGAACACTCCGAACTGCAAGATCATCACCGTGGAAGACCCGGTCGAGTACAAACTGGAGGGATTGAACCAGGTCCAGGTCAACGACAAGATCGAGCTTACGTTCAGCCGGGTGCTGCGCTCGGCTCTGCGCCACGATCCGGACGTGATCCTCGTCGGGGAGATGCGCGATGTCGAGACTGCCCAGATCGGGATGCGCGCGGCCATTACGGGCCACATGGTGCTGTCGACGCTGCACACACGCGATGCGGCAAGCGCGCCGTTGCGGCTGGCCGACATGGGCGTTCCGCGTTACATGGTCGCCTACTCGCTCCAGGCGGTGGTGGCGCAGCGCTTGCTCCGCCTCAACTGCGAATCGTGCAGCAAGCCGCACCAGCCCAATCCGCAGGAAGCTCAGTGGCTGAGTTCCGTGGGCGGCGATCCCGGCGGGGGGCGGATCCTCGCCGGAGCGGGCTGCCAGCAATGCAACGGCAGCGGTTTTGCGGGCCGTACCGGGATTTACGAAATGCTCGAAATGGACAACGAGCTTGCGGCGCTGGCCAATTCGGACGACCCCGGGCGCTTCATCGCAGCGGCGGAACAGCGCATGGCGGGCGCGCTGCTCAAGGACAGCGCGGTCCAGCTGGTGCTGGCGGGAAAGACCACGATTTCGGAAGCCATGCGCGTGACCGCGCAAGTGGAAGACTGAGCCAGCGAATGCCCCTCTTTGCTTACAGAGGACGCAACGCCAGGGGAGAGCTGGTGCGGGGCGTGCTCGAAAACTCCGACTCGGGGGCGGTTGCGGACCAGCTCCTGAACAGCGGCGTGTCTCCGATTGAGATCAGTGCTTCGGCCGACCCACAGGCGCGCGTCGGCGAACGGTGGCTGTCGGGTCTAGTCGCAGAGAAGGTAACGCTCGAGGACATGCTGCTCTTCAGCCGGCAGATGTATTCGCTCTTGAAGTCGGGCGTCCCAATTCTGAAGTCGTTGGCGGCGCTGCAGGAGTCTGCGACGAGGATCGGATTCGCGAACATGCTGCAGGACGTGCGCGCGAGCCTCGACAGCGGCAGGGACCTCTCGACCGCGATGCGCAGGCATCCCAAGATTTTCTCGCCTTTCTACATCAGCATGGTGCGCGTGGGCGAGTTGACCGGCGCGCTGGAAGAGGTGTTCCTCAGGCTCTTCAATCACATCGAGTTTGAAAGGGAGATCAAGGAGAAGGTTTCCCAGGCGCTGCACTACCCGAGCTTCGTGGTCGTCGTCATGGCGTTTGCCTTGGTCATCGTCAACATATTCGTGATTCCCGCCTTTGCGCGCATTTTTGCGGGATTCAAGGCGGAGCTGCCGTTCATGACCAAGGTGCTGCTCGGCTTTTCGGATTTCATGGTGCAGTATTGGCCGGCGCTGCTGGGCGCGACCGTTGGCGCCTATGTACTGTTCCGCGTTTGGGTCGGCACCCCGGCAGGCCGCTACAGCTGGGACCGGACGAAGCTTCGCGTTCCCGTAGCTGGAAAAATCGTGCTCAAGGCGACGTTGGCGCGGTTTGCGCGCTCGCTCTCGATCGCCCTGAAAAGCGGCGTGCCCATCGTTCAAGCGCTCTCGGTCGTGGAGCAGGTCGTCGACAATACGTATGTCGGACAGCGAATCGAGCAGATTCGCGACGGCGTCGAGCGCGGCGAAAGCCTGTTGCGCACCTCAGTTACGACCGGGGTGTTCACCCCCGTCGTGCTGCAGATGATAGCCGTGGGCGAGGAAACCGGCGAGCTGGACGATCTGCTGCGCGAAGTGGCCGACATGTACCAGCGCGAGGTCGAGTACGAGCTGAAAACGCTCTCGTCGCAGATCGAGCCCATTCTGATCGTGCTTCTCGGAATACTCGTGCTGATACTCGCGCTCGGAGTATTCCTTCCCATGTGGGATTTGGGGCAAGCGGCGCTTGCGGGCGGCAAACGCTAGAGCGGGCAGGCTCGCTTCCGGCCTGCGCGAGTGCTCGCGCGCAAGCTCGGGGCTTACGCTGGTTGAGCTGATCATCGTCATCTGCATCATCGGGTTGTCCGCCGCTTTCCTGGTCGATCGCCTGCGCTTTTACCAGGAAGCCGCGGAAAAAGCCGCCATGGAAACCACTGTGGGCGCGGTGAAAAGCGCGCTCCAACTGCGCGTTGCGGCCATGCTGGTGCGCGGCGAGGAGAAAAATATCGAGTCGCTGGCCCGCGTCAACCCTGTCGATTGGCTGATGGAGCCGCCGAGGGGCTACCGCGGAGAGTACCGCGCGCCGCAGCCGGCGGTGCCGCCCGGAAGCTGGTATTTCGACGCGAACAGCAGCGAGCTGGTCTACGTTCCCAATCTCGACGGTCACCTCGAGCGGCTTTCCGACGGGAGCAAACGGCCTCGATTTCGAGTGCGGCTTGCCTTCGAACCTGCAAAACCTGATTCCGGACGCAAGCGAGGCGTCCTGGCCGGAATGTGGGTGGAGCCGGTCATGCCATATACCTGGTTCTAAGAGAAATGGGGATGGGAATTCCTGCTCGAATTCCGGTTCGCAACTGTGCCGTATTTCGCGCTCCCGATGTGGGGTGCCAGGTGAACGCTTGAGCTCACTTTAGGGGAAATAGGCATGGGAATTGCGGTAGATTCGCGTTACGATTCACGGGGTGCAAACTCCGGGCTTGCATTCAGCAAGAATTGACGTTAAATTGGAACCGTAAGCTCATCAATCTTGAGGGAAATGACAATGACCAAGCAAAACCGTGGTTTTACGCTGATCGAGCTGATCGTGGTGATCCTGATCCTGGGAATACTCGCTGCGATCGCGGCGCCCAAGTTCGTCGACCTTACGGGACAAGCGCGCGCAGCCGCATTGAAAGGCATGCTCGCCGCGGTCAGCTCCGCATCTACGCTCGCGAATGCGCTGCAGGTCGCTCAGGGATTCACCGCCGATCAGGCGGTCACCATCGAGGGGCTACCTGTGACGATGAAAAACCGCTACCCGTCACAAGCCTCGGGCGGTATCGACACGGTGGTGCGCTTCGACACCGTGACCTTCGAGACCGCCGCCCCTGCGATGACGTTCCGGGTCAAGACAGCGAGCGACGCGCCGACCTGTTCGTTCCTCTATACCGACGCGGCGTCTCCGACTGTACCGCCGACCATCGGGCCTGCGAACACCGCAGGCTGCTAAAGCGGCGTCATCTAGCAGCGGCTACCTTCGTAAGGGGCGGGGGCCGCAAGGCGCCCGCCCCTTTTTGTTTGGGCCGCCGACGGCGCTGACGAAACCCATGTCGGAACTGCGCTTGGGCCCGGCGAAGTTCGCCGGCGGATTTACGCTGACCGAACTGGTCATGGTGCTGGCGGTCGTCGCGATCATTTCCGCGATCGCTTTGTCCAGAGCGGGAAACAACCCGGTGCTGATATCAACGCAGGCCGAGCAACTGGCGACCGACATCCGCTATGTGCAGACGCTTGCCATGACGCAGGGTCAGCGCCATATCATCAGTTTTCCTTCGGCGACCAGCTACCGCTTTCTCGATTCCGCCGGGAACCCCGTCGTGCATCCCGTCAACGGTTCCAACGCGGCGATCACTCTTGAGTCCGGCGTTACGCTGGCACTCGGGTTGACCAGCCCGGCCGGGAACGCGCTCGGATTCGACGGACGCGGAGTTCCCTACAGCGTCGCGACGCCGGCGACTTTCAACGGCGCTCTTACCGCACCCGCGACCATCACGTTGAGCAAGGACGCAGAGAGCCGGTTGATGACTGTCACGCCCGAGACCGGAAAGGTGACGCCGTGACATCCTTGGCCGCGTTGAAGCGCCGATCGGGATTCACGCTGGTCGAGATGGTGGTCTTCATCGTCATCGTCGGCGTTGCGGCGGTCGCGTTGTTTCAGATGTTCGCGCAGACGCTCCCGCGCAGCCCGACGCCGGCGCAACTGGTCCAGGCCACCCAGCTCGCGCAGGAGCGCATGGAGCTGATTCTGGGACGCCGCAGCGTGGTCAGCTACGCCGCGCTGAACGATCCTTGCGTGGGCGGCACCCCGCCTGCAATCTGCACTACCACCTTTGGCTACGTCGTAACAGTCGCCGGCATCAGTTCGGTCGTGCCTTGGAACGCGAATCCGGTGGCTGATTTCAAACTCATAACCGTTACGGTAAGCCTGGGCGGCACCCAGCTTGCGCAGAGCGACGCGGTCGTGGCGAACTATTGAAGAACATGGCGCGACGCGCTCGCATCGCTTTGCACGCCCGCGGCTTCACGCTGATCGAGGTGATCATCACCCTCGTGATCGCCGGGGTACTGGCGACGATCGGCGCGACGCTCATGAGCGGCGGCTTTCGCAGCTACTTCCTGGGGCGCGAATTGGCACTGGACGCGGCACAGGGAACGCTCGCGCTGGAGCGAATGACGCGCGATCTGCGCGCCGTACGGTCCGCCGCGGACCTCACCACTATCGGCGCATCGACCATCAGTTTTGTCGATGTTGACGGGAATACGATCAGCTACGCCCTTTCGGCCGGCTCGGTGACCCGCAGCCAGAACGGCGGCACGGCGCAACCCCTGGCCGCCAACGTCAGCAGCTTGGCGTTCACCTATCTGCAGAACGACGGCCAGACCACGGCGGCATCCTTCGCGACGGTCTGGTATATCGCCGTCGCGGTGACCGTGGCCTCGCAAAACGCGAGCACGACATTCCGCGGAACGGTGAAGCCGGCGAGTTTCTGAGATGAAGACCTTCCAGCTTCAGCGCGGCCAGTTCCTCGTGGCGGGCATCGTGCTGATCGTGGTGATCGCGCTGATGATCGCGACGCTCGGCTATCTTTACGTTTCGGGCGAAAGCGCAGGCACTCTGCATGGCCAGTCCGAGCGGGCGTACTTCGCGGCGCGGTCGGGAATCGAATATTCGAGCGGCCAATACTTCAACGGCAGCGCGTGCAGCTCCCTGAACAACGCCGGTGTCCCGATGGGCGGCGCGGCCGTTACCTTTACCTTGACCCCGACCCTGTACGCTCCTCTCACGCTTAGCGCAACGACCGCCGCCCTCACGGCTGCGTCGTCGACGATCCCCGTCGGCAGCACCGCCGGCTATGCGCCCTATGGCCGGCTCCTCATCGACTCCGAGCTGATCAATTACACCAGCAAGACCGCCACCAATTTCAACGGGCTCACGCGAGGGGTGAACGGCACGACGGCTGCGGCTCATGCGTCCGTCGTCACCGTATCGCAGAACCTGTGCATTGTCAGCTCGGCCGGCACGGCCGGCAACGCCAAGCGCATCGTCGAAGGCGCGCTCGGCGCGGGAACGACGGCGAGTCCCGGCGCGCTGGGCACGATGGGCGCCGACGCGATGGTGGTCTATGCCAAAGGCACCGCGGTGACCGGCGCCGGCTTCGACAGGAACATCTACTATCGACTCTGGGATGGCTCGTTGAACGCTGGTCTGGGCGCCTGGGGCGCCGAGCAGACCTCGACCCAGCAGGTCAGCGCCAATTCCAGCCCGGTTTTCTTCGCCGTGCAGTTCGCCCGCACGCGCAACGAAGCGATCATGGGAGTGCTGGACGGGAACAACAATCTGTACCTCCACGTGTGGAACGGGATTGCGTGGAGCAATCCCCGCGGTGCGGGTGTCACGCTTATAGCCACGTCCGCGGACACCGGCCGCAAGATCCAGGTCGCCTATGAATATAACTCGGACAAGGCGTTGATCGTGTATCAGAACAATACGACCAACCCTCAGTACGCCACTTGGGACGGAACCACGTTGACATTGGTAGGCAATGTGGTTGCAGCCTATCCGGTCCGCGGCACAGCGCAGGCGCAGTGTGCGGGCGGAGCCGTCGCCGGGGCATCGAGGCATATCTGGTTCAGACTTGCGCCGCGCAACGTCGCAGGTAGCAACGACATTCTCATGATGTCCATGGACTGCAACCAGGACGTGTACGGGATGCGCTGGACCGGCGCGGCCTGGAGCGACATGGGGGATAACGCAAGGTGGGACAACACGATTTCCAGCACCAGCAATAGCGAAGCGATCGACATCGCCTGGCAGTCCGACGGTACGCTGGCAGTATTTGTCGATGGCGATGCCACTACCCGGCAAATTGGATATCGAACCTGGAACGCAACCACCTCGACTCTGACCCCGACCGGGAACGGCTCGGCCAACTCCACCATACGGCTGGCATTTCCGGGAACCTGTGCGAACGCGGTCTACGAATGGGTCAGGCTGTATCCGGATCCCAACAACAACATTCTTGCGATGATGCAGACCGCCAATCGCTGTTTGGTGTCGACGATTTGGACCGGCGGTGCATTCTTCGGCACGGTCACAGTACATGACGGCACCAACACGGTGGAAAGTGCCGCGTCGCGCAGCTTCGATCTTGCCTGGGAGAAACTACCGTCGTCTTCCGGAAGCGGGTGGGTGCTGTGGGGATCCGCGACATCAGCGGGAATTCGCACAAAGTATTTCACCTCACCTTCGACTTGGGGCGCCGCGAACATGATGCGAGACCGGACGCTTCTCATGCAAGCAGGTGCGCTGTCACCATCGGGGAGATTTGTCGCCGGCGCCTATCAGGCAACGGTTTCCGCAACCGACGATATCGAATCACTGACGACCACCGGGGGTGGAACCGCGTGGCCGAACGCGGCGACTACGCTCTGGACCGGAACGACAACCGTGCAACAGGGTGAACGGGTCTTCGTCGTAACGCGGGAAGGGAACCGAATCAACACCGGCGCAAGCGGTACGGGTGTTGTTTCAATACTGCAGTCTCAGGAAATCGTGCCGTAGCCCCTGCTGCTGAACTCAAACGAAGAGGGCGAGATCCAAATTATGTTGAGCCAAAATCGATTTGGCGATACCGGAGCCGGCGGGCGCGAGCTTTGTGCTTCCCGACCGGGGTGCCCGGTTACCCCGCCAGGTATTTGGCTGGCGGCGTCATGGCCCATTCCGAAAAAATGTTTGACAACAACTGCTTATTGCTATAAGTTCAAGTCAATCATCATTCGAGGGGTAGCTGTTGCTGGGCTGGTTCTCCAGATCGACGAAAGAATCGGGACTCCTGGCCGTCGCAATCGAACCGGAGGCGGTCAAATTCGCCCACGTTCATTACCCCGGCGGCGAGCGCCCACTAGCCACGCGCTGGTGGAGTGTTACAAGCGATCCCTCCGACCAGGCGAGTTCGCTGCAGAAGGCGGCAAAAGAGCACGGTTTCGGCCGCTCGGCTTGCACGACGCTGCTTGAGCCGGCCGACTACCAGATTCTGCTGGTCGAGCCGCCGAATGTGCCGGCCGACGAGCTCAAGGCGGCCATTCGCTGGAAAATCAAGGATCTGATCGAATACCACGTCGACGATGCAACGGTTGACGTATTTGAGTTGCGGGCGGAGGGAGAAGCCAAGGGATCGGCAAAGGCCATGTATGCGGTGGCGACTCCCAACGAAGTCGTGCAGAAACGGATTGCTTTGTTCGAGGAGGCCCGCATCCCGCTCAGGGTCATCGACATCCCAGAGATGGCGCAGCGCAATATCGCCGCGCTGTTCGAGTCGAAGGACAAAGCCACGGCGATGCTGGCGTTTTCCCCCTGGGGGGGGCTGTTGACGATCTCGTTTCACGGCGAGCTGCTGCTCACGCGGCGCCTGGAGGTCACGTCGGTGCAACTGAGTCAAAGAGAGCACGGCGATCATTACCGCGAGCGGGTGGCGATCGAAATCACCCGCTCCTTTGACATTTTCGACCGCCAGCGTCTCAGCACCGGCGTGGGCGAACTGTTGCTGGCCCCTTTGCCGCAGGACCCCGGGCTCGAGCAATTCCTCCAGACCCACGTGTACGTCCCGGTTGTGAGCGCGGCATTGCCCAAGGTGATGGATTTCGCCGGCGGAAGCGAGCCGACTCCGGAAGAGCAGTGGGAATACTTCTACCTGTTCGGAGCGGCGCTGCGCGTCGAGGAGAAGGCGCTGTGAGCCAGCAGATCAATCTTTTCAATCCGCAGTTCCTCAAACAGAAAAAATACTTCTCCGCGGTGACGATGACCCAGGCGCTCGGATTGCTGGTGCTGGGTATGGCGGCGTTTTACGGCTTTGCCTTTTGGCAGGACGGGAATCTCGCACGCCGGACTGCCGAGTCTGGGCGAGCTTATGAGCAGCAGAAGCAGCAATTCGCAAAGCTCGCCGCCGAGCTCAACCCGGAGAAACGCGAAGCCCAGCTCGATCGGGACCTCAAGCGCACCGAAACCGCCATCGCCTCCCGTCGGGCGCTGCTGCGCGAGCTCCAGGCAGGCGCTGGCGGCGATTCGACCAGCTACTCGGAGTACCTTCGCGCTTTTGCGCGGCAAACCGTACCGGGACTGTGGCTCACCAGCATCCAGATTGCAGAAGGGGCCACCCGGCTGACCATGGGCGGCCGGGCTCTGGAGGCGGATCTTGTCCCCGTGCTGATCGGTCGGTTGAAGCGGGAACCCGTGCTACGGGGGCGTCCGCTCGAGGCGCTGGCGATAACCCGTAGCAGCACCGCCGGAAAGGAAGCGGCCCGCACGATCGTGGACTTCACGGTCAGTTCTCCGGGACTGCCTGAGGGGGAGAGCGCTGCCGCCAACGCCGAGAGGGCGAAGCCCTAGCCTATGCGCCTGCCCGCGACATTGCAGCGCTATGCAGACCGCGTCGATGCGATGAGCCTGCGCGAGCGCGTGCTCATCTTCCTCGCGGTGGCGGTCGTACTCGTTGCGATTGCCGACAGCGCGTTCTTCGAGCCCATTCTGCGCAGACAGAAGGCGAGCTCGCAGAGCACTCAGCAGCAGCAGGACGAAATCCGCGCCATGCAGGCGCAGCTGCAGGCGTTTGCCCAGGCGCGGGTGAGCGATGGTCCAAACGCGAAGCGGCAGCGCTTCGAAAAGCGGAAGATCGAGCTTGCTGCGCTCGATCGGGAAATCGCGGCGAGCCAGCGTGAGCTGGTGATGCCAGAGCAAATGGCAAAAATGCTCTCCGAAATCGTCAAGCGGAATCCGAACATCGAGCTCGTCAGCCTGCGCAAGCTCGCCGCGGCCGGACTGAGCCCGGCGGCAACGCTGGATTCCGCGCCGGAGGGCTCCGCGTTGTACCGACACGGAATCGAGATTGCCGTATCGGGAAGCTATCTGAACATGCTGAGCTACGTCAGCCAGCTCGAGCGCCTCTCGGCGAAGATTTTCTGGGGCAACATGGATCTGCAGGCCGGCGTCTATCCCAAGGTAACGCTCAAGATCACGCTCTATACGCTTAGCCCGGACAAGACATGGCTGCTTATTTGACATTGGGACTCGCGCTGGCGCTGGGTGCGCAGCTGGCGTTCGCACAGGGGCTGAGCGATCCCACTCGTCCCCCCTGGATCGGCGGAGCCCATGCGTCCGAGCCGGCTGCTGCGGCGCAGATCGTGATCGTGTCCAAGGACCGCCGCCAGGCGACCATCAACGGACAGATAGTCAACCTGGGCGGGCGCTACGGCAACGCTACGCTGGTGAGGATCACCGACGAGGAGATCGTTCTTGAGCGGCCCAAAGGTACTGAAACCATCAGGCTCTATTCATCGGTCCAGCGCAAGAGGCACGGGCCTGCCGCTCAGCCTGAAACTGAAGCCGCCAAGAGGCGGGGAGAGGGGAAACGTGAAGCGAACTAAGCTCGCGGTACTGGCTGCCCTGTTGGGCTCGTGCGCCCAGCCATACCCGATCGATCAGGGCATCCTTTCCGAGATTGAAAGCGCGACCCGACCCAAGGCGACCCAGCCCGATACGGTGCGCGACGCGCTGCTCCCGCCGCTTCGGGCGGAGATGCCGAAAGCAGCCGGGGCACCGCTCGAGCCCCGTTTCGATTTCCTGGTGAACGCCGCGCCTGCGCGGCAGGTGTTCATGTCGATGGTTTCAGGGACGCGCTACAGCATGGTCGTGAACCCTGCGGTAAGCGGGACGCTCTCGCTCAATCTCAAGGATGTCACCGTGCGCGAGGCACTGGAGGCGATCCGGGAAGCGTACGGTCATGAGTTTCGAATCGACGGCACGCGCATCTACGTCGAGGCGGCGGGCTTGCAGACCCGCGTCTTCCAGGTCAACTACCTGATCGGCCTGCGCTCGGGCCGCAGCGACGTGCGAGTCAGCTCGGGAGCAACTACCGGCGCAGAGCAATCGGGCGGCGGGATGGGCGCGTCGGCCGTGGCCGCTCAGGCCGGCGCGGCGCAGGGACAAGCAGGTTCGCCGGCGCTGAGCGCGCTGGGACTCGGCTCTATCGCTACCCAGAGTCTGGACGCAACTCGCGTCTCCATGGTTTCGCAAAGCGACCTCTGGAACGAGGTCACGATCGCGCTTCGCACGCTGATCAGCACCGGGGCGGGCAGGAACGTCGTGGTCAGCCCGCAGTCGGGGGTGATCGTCGTTCGCGCCATGCCGGAGGAACTGCGGAGCGTCGAAAAATATCTGAGGGCGATGCGCCTTTCGGTCGAGCGTCAGGTGATGATCGAAGCCAAGGTCATCGAGGTGACGCTCAACGATCAGTATCAGGCGGGAATCAATTGGGCGGCATTTTCCGGGAGAGGCTTGTCTGTGGGGCAGGTGTCGCAAGGAACGATATTGCAGAACTCTGGCCCGATTGCCACTGGCGGCTCGATAACGGGCTTCCCCAGTCCGATCACGATCACGGGTCCCTCCTTAGGGTCTTCCCCCGGTAGCGATCTGATCAACTTCACGAATCCGGCCGCATCGCTCTTTGGGCTTGCATTTCAGAACAACAATTTCGCCGCATTGCTGACTTTCCTCGAGTCGCAAGGGTCGGCGCAAGTGTTGTCGAGCCCGCGCGTGGCTACGCTCAACAACCAGAAGGCCGTCCTCAAGGTCGGGACCGACCAGTTCTTCGTGACCGCCATCACCGGAACGCCCCTCACCAACCCGAGCACGGGCGTGGTTACCAGCGTTCAGCTCACGCCGACCTTCAACTCCTTTTTCTCCGGCGTGTCACTCGACATCACGCCGCAGATCGACGAGGACGGCAACATTCTGCTGCACATCCATCCGCGGGTCAGCGACGTTCAGAACAACCCCGTGCAGTTCAACTTCGGCGTCGGCGGCGCGCAAGACATCCCGCTCGCAAGGACCTCGGTCAACGAGACCGACACCCTGGTGCGCGCCCGGGACGGAACCATCGTCGCCTTGGGCGGACTGATGCAGGTTGAAGTCGTCAACCAGAAGTCGGGAATCCCGGGAATCCAGGACATACCCTTTATCGGCGCCGCATTCCGCAGCACGACGCGCACGACGGTGAAGAAGGAACTGGTGATCCTGCTCAAACCGACGGTGATCAAGAGCGAGAAGGACTGGGAACAGGACATCCAGCAGACACGCGACCGAATCCAGAGTCTGGGAAGCGGCGCTGGACGTGTTCCGCGCGACGGCGTTAAGTGATCTATCTTTCCCATTTCGGCCTGCGCGAGTCTCCGTTCGGGATCACTCCCGATACGAGCTTCTTCTACGCCTGCTCGAGCAGCCAGGAAGCGCTGAACACGCTGCTGGTCGCCGTCGCGAACGGCGAAGGCTTCATCAAGATCACCGGGGAAGTGGGCACGGGGAAGACGCTGCTTTGCCGCAAGTTCCTCGCCACGCTGGACGACGACTGGGTCAGCGCCTACATCCCCAACCCGAACCTCGAGCCCGGGACGCTGCTCCTTGCGCTTGCCGAGGAAATGGGGGTGACGCTCGAAAGTGACCTCGACCAGCATCATCTGCTCAAGGCCCTGAATCTCGCGCTTCTGGACTTCGCCCGCCAGAAGAAGCGCGTCGTGGTGTGTCTCGACGAGACCCAGGCGATGCCGCTCGAATCGCTCGAGACGCTGCGGCTGCTCACCAATCTCGAAACCGAGAAGCGCAAGCTCGTTCAGGTGATCCTGTTCGGTCAGCCCGAGCTCGACGAGAGACTTGCGCATGAATCGATCCGGCAGCTGCGCCAGCGGATCACCTTCCAGCACCATCTGGGCACCCTGACCCGCGAGGAAACCGAGCACTATCTGGCGCACCGCCTCGCGATCGCCGGATATTCGGGCGACCGGGTGTTCGCGCCCGCGGCGGTCAGGAAACTTTATCGCGCAAGCCGCGGCGTTCCCCGGCTCATCAATATTCTCGCCAACAAAGCGATGATGCTTGCCTATGGCGAAGGCACCCGCAAGGTGACTGCAGGCCATGCGAGGGCGGCGACCGTCGATACTCCGGCCTCGTTCATGCCGTCGCGCGCCTGGCTCTGGCTCGCGCTCGTTTGCGTCGCGTTTTCGAGCATCGGTTGGGCGGTCCTGCGATGAGCCTCATCAACAAGATGCTTCTGGATCTGGACAAGCGCCACGCGTCCCAAGCCGGCATGGCGGCGCCCGACTCAGGCCGGCTGGTGGAGCACGTGCGCGCGACGTCTTCGCCCAAGGTCCCGGCTCGATGGATCTGGCTGACCCTGGCGCTGTCGATCCTCCTCGCGTCGGGTTGGGCCGCGTGGCTGGTATGGCAGCCGACGCCCGACCCGGTGGTGACGGCGCGTGCCCGACCGCCCTTGCCCGGGGACGTTTCCCCGCCCCAGGTGGGGGCACCGCCGTCCGCAGATTCTGCGCCTGAGCCGCAAGCGGCGATCGCACAGGTTGCGGCAACAGCCGTTTCCCAGGAGGCTTCGAACAGCGCCCCCACGGACTCGGCGTTCAAGGTCGCGCAAGCGCCTTCTACACCGAAGCGGGGAAAGGCCACTGGGCTGCGGTCGGCGCCCGACTCGGCTGCGTCCACCCCGCCGCGCCGCACAAAGTCCTCGCCTTCCTCGCTAGAACCCGCTAGGAGGGCAGCCGCGCCCGTGCAAGCGGCTGAAGCTGGCGACCCCGCCGAATCGGGCAAGATTGACCGCCGTTCGAGTGCGACTGCGCGCGATCGCGCCGAGGACGAGTTTCGCCGCGGCGCGATCCTGGTGAACCAGGGCCGGCTCGCCGAGGGCATGGAGAGCCTGCGCGGCGCCCTGGAGATCGATCCACGGCACGAAGGGGCGCGTCAGACCCTCGTCGCGCTGCTGCTCGAGGCCAGACGCGTGGACGAGGCCGTCCCCGTCTTGCAGCAGGGGCTTACCTTGAACGCGCAGAACACCGAGTTTGCCATGCTGCTCGCGCGCATCATGGTCGAGCGCAACGATGTCCCCGGGGCGCTTTCTATGCTGCAGAAGCATGCCGCGCCGCAGGACCGCAACCCCGAGTTTCACGCTTTCGCCGCGGCGCTTTACCAGCGCCTCGACCGCCACGCGGAAGCGATCGAGCGCTATCAGGCGGCGCTTCGTCTCGCGCCGTCGCCCGGCATCTGGTGGTTGGGGCTGGGAATCTCGCATCAGGCCGTGAGGCAACCGAAGGAAGCGCTCGAGGCCTTCACCCGCGCCAGATCCGCGGGCAATCTCTCGCCCGGTCTTCTGGACTTTGTCGATCAGCGGCTCAGGCAACTCCAGTAAAGTACCGAGCGCACGCGTCCGCCCGTTTCAACATGGCCGTTGCCTGCTGCTTCCGGCACGCACAGGCCGCTAACCGCTTCGCTCTCCGCAAAGGGCTCGCGCCTGATACATCAGCTCTGAGGGGCTGCTGGAACGTTACAATGGCCGTCCCGTCCTGCCGGGAAGCACGCTCGCTTTGCGCTCCGATCTGCCGACACTCGCCTCGAGCCTCGCAGCTCGCGAAGAACGCTACGCCGCCGCCTTGGCGGCAGATCCGTTCTCGCTGGGACCATACGAGGGTGCAGCATCTTATTTTTCGCTGCCCAAGGGAGGCGGGGCATGAGCATCCGCATGCGGCTGCTACTCCTGATCCTGTTCGCCACGCTGATCCCTGCGTTGGTGGGCGGGTGGCAGTTTCTCGAACGTCGCGGCTCCGAAGTCGCCGCCGCGCAGCGCGATCTGGCTGCCGCGGCGCAACGCGTTGCGCGAGTCCTGCGAGATACGGTCCGGGCGACGGCGCAGCTCCACTACGGCTTGTCGCGGGCGCGGGATCTCGATACGCCGGACAAGGCCGCCTGCTCCGCCTTCCTTGCCGAAGTGCTGAAAGAGCATCCGCAGTACACGGGGATACTCACGATCACGCCGAAGGGCGATCTGTTTTGCGATTCGCTGCGTACCGGAAGGTCGTTGCACCTCACCGACCGCCGTTATTTCCAGCAGGCGCTCGCCTCGGAAAACTCGCTCGCCGTGGAGCCGGCGTTCGGCCGCCTGACGGGGATCGCGGTCCTGCAGATCGCCTACGCCGCGCGGCGCGAAACGGGCGAGCCGAAGTTTGTGCTGCTCGCATCGCTGAACCTGGAAAAGTACATGCAGGTTCGTGCGATGTCCCTGCCGCGGGAAACTGCGGTGATCGCGCTCCTGGACGTCAAGGGAACCATACTCACGTGGCATCCTGATGGAGAAAAATTGCGGGGCACGTCCGTCGCGGATTCTCCGCTGTTTCGCTTTGCCCGGGAGCACCAGGACGGAGGTACGCGGGAGTTCGCCGAGGTCGGCGGAGCATCCCGGATCTGGGCGGTGAGCGCACTGCCCGAGTTGCCCGAAGCCGGGCTCTACGTCCTGGTCGGGGTATCCAGAAAAGATTTGCTCGCGGCGGCGAATCGAAATTTGGGCCAGGAGCTCGCGATTCTGGCCATTGTCTCGCTGCTGGCCCTCGGGGGCGCGTGGACGCTGGCGGAACTGGGGGTCCGCCGCCCATCAGCGCGCATCGTCGCGGCCGTCGCGCGGTTCAGCCGGGGAGATTTCAGCGCCCGCGTCGGTAAACCCCGCCCGCGCGGCGAAATCGGGGACCTGATGGCGGCCCTGGACCACGCCTTCGAGCTGATGCAGACGCAGCGCGACGTGATTCAGCGGCTCAACGCGGACCTGGAGCGCAGGGTCGCCGAGCGCACCGCGCAGCTCGAGACCAGCAGCAAAGAACTGGAAGACTTTACCTACACCGTGTCCCACGACCTGCGGACGCCGCTGCGCGCGATCGACGGCTTCTCCCGCATCCTTGAAGAGGATTTCGGCGACAAGCTCGATGGCGAGGCCCGGCGCCTGATCGGCGTGGTGCGCGAAAACACCCGGAAAATGGGGCAGTTGATCGACGATCTGCTGACGTTTTCCCGGCTGGGACGCAATCCCATCGCCGCGACCGGCATCGACAT
>Ga0137451_1000079_pt1 | contig 29029 bp, 24 predicted proteins | sample EasRivERMGT500_2_FD_102336 | JGI IMG/M metagenome (GOLD analysis project Ga0137451, IMG submission 102336) | Soil microbial communities from meander-bound floodplain in the East River, Colorado, USA - East River MetaG ERMGT500_2 | ecosystem: Environmental > Terrestrial > Soil > Floodplain ... | reverse complement strand
TGGCAACCATCCGCGAGATGCGCGACCAGTTCAAGGTGCCGGTTCCCGACGACAAGCTCGAGGAGCTGCCTTTCTACAAACCCAAGGACGACGATCCGGTCATGGTGTACCTGCAGGCGCGGAGAAAAGCGCTGGGCGGCTACCTGCCGCAGCGCCGCCGGAAAGCCGAGGGCATTCCGGTCGTGCCGCCTCTCACGGCGTTCGACCAGCAGCTCAAAGGCTCGGAGGGGCGCGAGATCTCCACGACGATGGCGTTTGTGCGCATTCTCACTGCACTTGTGCGCGACAAGAATCTCGGTAGGCACGTCGTTCCTATCGTTGCCGACGAAGCGCGAACTTTCGGCATGGAAGGCATGTTCCGCCAGTTGGCGATCTACTCATCGGAAGGACAGAAATACGAGCCGGTCGACCGCGAACAGGTGATGTATTACCGCGAAGACAAGGCGGGCCAGATTCTCGAAGAGGGCATCAACGAGGCCGGTGCATTCTCCTCCTGGATCGCCGCAGCCACTTCGTACAGCCACTCGGACCTCGTGATGGTGCCGTTCTACATTTTCTACTCGATGTTTGGAATGCAGCGCGTCGGAGACCTGGCCTGGGCCGCGGGAGACCAGCGCGCGCGCGGGTTTCTCCTGGGTGCCACATCCGGCCGCACGACGCTGAACGGCGAGGGGCTGCAACACGAGGACGGGCACAGTCATGTTCTCTCGTCGGTGATCCCCAATTGCGTTTCCTATGACCCCACTTTTGCTTATGAACTTGCGGTGATCATTCACGACGGCCTGCGCCGCATGATCACCAATCAGGAGGACGTGTTCTTTTACATCACCGTGATGAACGAGAACTACGAACATCCGGCTATCCTGCCGGGCGCGGAGGAGGGGATCCTGAAGGGCATGTACCTGTTCCGCGAGGGATCAAAGAGGAAGCAGCGCATACAACTGATGGGGTCGGGAACGATCCTGCGCGAAGTCATCGCCGCGGGCGAACTGCTTGAGTCCGACTGGGGCATTGCGGCGGACATCTGGAGCGCAACCAGCATGACGGAGCTGCGCCGGGAAGGGCTCGCGATCGATCGCTGGAACATGCTGCATCCGGAAGCGAAGCCGCGCGTTCCGTACGTCACAGGGTGCCTCGAAAAGCGCACCGGCCCTGTTGTCGCGGCGACCGACTATATCAAAACGTACGCCGACCAGATCCGGCCGTATGTTCCCAGGGATCGCGTCTATCGAGTGCTCGGCACGGACGGATACGGCCGCTCGGACTCCCGCGCCAAGCTGCGTCACCTGTTCGAGGTGAATCGCTATTTTGTCGCGATCGCGGCGCTCAAGGCGCTCGCCGATCAGGGCGAGGCGAAGCCCAAGGTCGTCGCCGACGCGATCAGGAAATACGGCATCGATCCCGAGAAACCCCAGCCGACCACCGTCTAGGCGAAGGGGGAGCAAAGTCGCGTGTCGGAGTCATTCCCTCATTCAGTGGACGAGGGCGAATGAGTTCGCTCAAGGAAGTGCTCGTCCCCGACATCGGCGACTTCAAGAACATCGACGTCATCGAAGTCCTCGTCAAGCCGGGCGATGCCATCCGACCGGAGCAGTCGCTGATCACGGTCGAGTCGGACAAAGCGACGATGGAGATTCCCTCGCCTGCCGCCGGTGTCGTGAAGGAGTTGCGCGTCAAAGTGGGCGACAAGGTGTCCCAGGGCAGCTTGATCCTTCTCTTCGATTCGGCGGAGAGCGCACCGGCTCCAGCGACAAAGCTGGCTGCTCCGTCTCTCGCCGCCGTACCGGCAAAGGCCGAGCCTCAACGCGCTGCTGCGGCCACTCAGGCGCCCAGACCCGTTGCGGCAGCACCCAGGCCCGAACCGGTACCCTACGAACCCGCGCCTGTTCCGGGCGTTATGGCGCATGCAAGCCCATCGGTGCGAAGATTTGCCCGGGAGCTGGGAGTCGATCTCGCTAAAGTCAAAAGCTCAGGCCCCAAAGGTCGCATCACTCAGATCGACGTCCAGGAGTTCGTGAAGGGTGTCATGAGGGGAGCGCCGACGGCCGCTCCCGCCGCTCCGGTAGTAAAAGGCGGCGGGTATAGCCTGAATCTCCCTGCCTGGCCGCAAGTGGATTTCGCCAAGTTCGGGCCCATCGAAACCCGTCCGCTGTCCCGCATCAGGAAACTCTCGGGCGGATTCCTGCATCGCAACTGGGTCGGGATCCCGCACGTCACCCAGCACGACGAGGCCGATATCACCGAGCTGGAGGCCTTCCGCAAGGAAAACGCCCAGGTTGCCGAGAAACAGGGCTTCAAGCTGACCATGCTCGCGTTTCTGGTGAAGGCTTCGGCCAACGCGCTGCGGCAGTTCCCGGATTTCAATTCTTCTTTGGACCAGGCCGGCGAGAACCTGATCGTCAAGAAGTACTACCACATTGGCGTCGCCGTGGACACGCCCGATGGGCTTGTGGTGCCGGTGATCCGCGATGCCGACGGGAAAGGTGTGTTCGATGTTGCACGGGAGCTCGCTGAAATCTCCAGGCGCGCGCGGGAAAAGAAGCTCAAGCCGGACGAAATGCGGGGCGGCACTTTCAGCATATCCAGCCTCGGCGGCATCGGCGGCACGGCGTTCACGCCGATCATCAATGCACCCGAGGTCGCGATCCTGGGAGTATCGCGGTCTCAGATGCGACCGGTATACAAGGACGGAGCCTTCGTTCCCAGGCTGATGCTGCCTCTGTCGCTCGCCTACGATCACCGTGTCATCGACGGCGCCGCCGCCGCGCGCTTCACGGCGTACCTTGCCTCGGTTCTCTCCGACCCCCGTCGGACGCCCTTGTGAGGCGCGGATGGGGCAGATCATCGAAATCAAGATTCCCGACATCGGCGATTTCAAGGACGTCGACGTCATCGAAGTTCTCGTGAAGCCCGGCGATCGGGTGGAAAAAGAGACCTCGCTCATCACGCTGGAGTCGGACAAGGCGACCATCGAGATTCCTTCCTCGCACGCGGGTACGGTCAAGGAATTGCGGGTCAAGGTCGGCGACAAGGTCTCGCAGGGATCGATCATACTGAGGCTCGAGGGCGAGGACACCGGAACCTCGCAGCCGAGATCGGCTCCCTCCCAGGAGAAATCGGCACCCCCGCCGGCAAGAGCTGAAGCCCCGGCCGCAGCGGCATACTCCGGCTCGGCCGACCTCAGCTGTGATGTGCTCGTCCTCGGCGCGGGTCCCGGAGGCTATTCGGCGGCCTTTCGTGCCGCGGATCTCGGGATGAACACCATTCTCATCGAACGCTATCCGGCGCTCGGCGGAGTATGCCTCAACGTCGGCTGCATTCCGTCCAAGGCGCTGCTGCACGTGGCCGCGGTGATGGACGAGGCGAGGCATCTGGCCGAGCATGGCGTTGCATTCGGCGACCCGGAAATCAATCTTGAGGCGCTTCGCTCGTGGAAGAACACAGTGGTGCGGAAGCTGACCGGAGGGCTTGCCAGCATGGCCAAGGCGCGCAAGGTGTCGGTGCTGCAGGGTGTCGGCGCCTTCTTGGGGCCGCGACACCTTGCAGTAAGAACCGAAGCCGGCCGCAAGGTCGTCGAATTCAAGAACGCAATCATCGCCGCAGGCTCGCAGTCAGCCAAGCTTCCATTTCTGCCCGAGGATCCGCGCATCGTCGATTCGACCGGAGCCCTGGAATTGCGCTCGCGGCCCAAGCGCATACTCGTCATCGGCGGTGGAATTATCGGGCTGGAGATGGGCACCGTTTATTCGACGCTCGGTGCGCGCCTGGACGTGGTCGAGATGCTCGATACGCTGATGGCGGGCGCGGATCGCGATCTCGTCAAGGTCTGGCAGGCGTTCAATGCGCGCCGGTTCGACAACTTGATGCTAAAGACGAGGGCTGCCAAGGTCGAGGCTCTGAAGGAAGGGCTGAGAGTATCGTTCGAAGGCGAGAATGCGCCGGCCAAGCCGCAGCTCTACGACATGATCCTCGTTTCCGTCGGACGCACCCCCAATGGAAGGAACATCGAGGCGGGGGCTGCGGGTGTTTCAGTCGATGAGCGCGGCTTCATCCCGGTCGATTCGCAGATGCGCACCAACGTTCCTCACATATTCGCCATAGGCGACATCGCCCGCCAGCCGATGCTGGCGCACAAAGCCGTCCACGAAGGGCACGTCGCCGCCGAAGCCGCGGCGGGCCGGAAAGCCCACTTCGATGCGCGCGTCATTCCTTCAGTGGCCTACACCGATCCCGAGATCGCCTGGGTCGGGCTGACCGAGGAGGAGGCGAGGAAGCAAGGCGTCAAATTCGGGATCGCCAAATTTCCCTGGGCGGCCTCCGGGCGCGCCATCGCCAACGGCCGCGACGAGGGTTTCACCAAGCTGATCTTTTCCGAGGAGACGCACCGCGTCATCGGCGGAGGCATCGTCGGCGCCGGCGCGGGCAACCTGATCGGCGAGATTGCCTTGGCGATCGAAATGGGGGCCGATGCGGTGGACATCGGCAAGACCATCCACCCGCACCCGACGACGAGCGAGTCGATCGGCATGGCGGCGGAACTGTATGAGGGCGTGTGCACCGACTTGCCGCCCGTGCGCAAGCGCCAGGCGGAGAGTCATTGATTCTGTTCTCATGACCCAGGACGAACTCAAACAGGCGGTCGCTCGCGAAGCGCTCAAGTACATCGTCGACGATGAAGTAGTCGGTATCGGCAGCGGGTCCACCGCCAATTTTTTCATCGACGAGTTGGCCAAGGCGAAGAATCGCATCGCTGGCGCCGTGGCAAGCTCGGAAAAAACCGCGGAGCGTCTCAAGAGGCACGGCATCCGCCTCCTTGATTTGAACGGCGTCAACGAACTGCCGGTCTATATCGACGGCGCCGACGAGATCACCCAACACCTCGCCATGATCAAGGGCGGAGGCGGCGCCCTAACGCGCGAGAAGATCGTCGCGGCTGTGGCGAAGAAATTCGTCTGCATCGCCGACGAATCGAAGCTCGTGCCGGTGCTGGGGAAGTTTCCCCTGCCTGTCGAAGTGGTTCCGATGGCCCGCGCCTATGTTGCGCGACAGATGGTGAGTCTCGGAGGCCAGCCCAAATTGCGCGAGGGTTTCTCGACCGACAACGGCAACATCGTACTGGACGTGTGGGGTCTGAGTATTCTCAATCCCGTGGAACTCGAATCGACGATCAACGACATCACCGGGGTCGTCACCAACGGACTGTTCGCTCGTCGCGGAGCGAATGTGCTGCTGCTCGGGACGAAATCCGGGGTAAAGACACTGACCGCGAAATGAACGGCAGCCTGCGGCGCATCGTCGTCATTCTCGCGCAAGCGGGAATCCAGGAAGCTCAGACAGTCGCTGGATCCCGCTTGCGCGGGGATGACCTTCCTAAGGGTTTGTCGGCGGCACATAACCCGACGCGACGTCCGCGCCCGGGCCGAAGAAATGCTTCTCCATTTGCTCGGCAAGATACTTCCGCGCTGCCGAATCAGCCAAATTCAGCCGGTTCTCGTTGATCAGCATGGTCTGGTGCTTGATCCAGCCCTGCCAGGCTTCCTTCGAGACATTTTCGTAAATGCGTTTGCCGAGTTCGCCGGGGTAGGGCGGACGGTCGAGCCCCTCGGCCTCGCGCCCGAGCTTGACGCACATTATCATTCTTGCCATAGCTGAAACTCCCCTCCGACCCGAGCAATCATTCTAGCGCGAAACGTTTTCACCCAAGGGCGTTGAGCGGCCAGTCTAGATCCGCTTCGCCAGAATCTTCGAGCGCCTCTGGTAGTTGTACAACTCCTTCTTTTCCTTCGGCAGCGCGGTCACCGCCGTTTCGGAAAAGCCGCGCTCGATGAACCAGTGCGTGGCGCGCGTTGTGAGGACGAATAGCCTCTTCATCTTTCGCGAGCGCGCCTGGACCTCGACGTGCCGCAAAAGGCGCTCCCCGTAACCGGCATCGCGGTAATCGGAACGCACCGCAAGGCAAGCGAGTTCTCCGGCGCGCGCGCTCAGAAACGGGTAGAGCGCGGCACATCCGATAATGACACCGTCGTGCTCGACAACGGAAAAGCGGGCGATCTCGCGCTCAAGCAGCTCGCGCCCCCGGCGCACGAGCGTCCCGTCCTCCTCGAGCGGTTCGATCAGCTTGAGGATGCCTCCTGCATCGTCGATCGCGGCGGGACGCAACTTCACCACTTTGTCCGCGGTGATCATCGTGCCCGAGCCCTCGTGCGTGAAAAGCTCGATCAGCAAGGCGCCCGCGATCTTGCGGCTGATGACGTGGGCGCGCTCCACGCCCGCGCGCACTGCCTCGACGGCATGTGCAAGATAGAGACGAGTGTCCGCAGTGAGGCGATTGCTGCGAGCAAGCAGTTCGCCGGCCTCCTGCGCAGTAAGCTCCGGTAGAAGCTCGCCTTCCTTGTCCTCGACCGGGGCATCTGAGAAAAAAACCAGCTTCTCGGCGTGCAGGGCAGTCGCGGTAGCGACGGCCGCGTCTTCCATCGCCAGATTGAAGACCTCGCCCGTAGGAGAGTAGCCGACCGGCGAGACGACCGCGATATTGCCGCCATCTAGACAACCCGAGATCGCCTGCGCGTCGACCTTGCGTACGGAGCCTGTGTACTGAAAATCGATCCCATCGTGCACGCCAATCGGCTGGGCCGTAAGGAAATTGCCCGACACGGTGTTGATCGCGGCTCCCGCCATGGGTGAGTTTGGGAGCCCCAGCGACAGCAAAGCGTCGATCTCGACGCGGAGCAGGCCGACAGCTTCCTTGACGCATTCGAGTGCAACCGGATCGGTGACGCGCAGTCCTTTGGCGTAGTGCGAGCGGACACTGCGGCGCTTGAGGAGCGCCTCGATCTGCGGGCGTGAGCCGTGCACCAGCACGACGCGGATGCCGGCGCTGTGCAGCAGATTAATATCGTGCGCGAGCTCCACAAACTTGCGCTGCGCGAATATTTCCCCGCCGAACGCAAGCACAAATGTCTTTCCGCGGAACGCGTGGAAATACGGGGCAACCGCGCGGAACCAGTTGATGAACTGTGCTTCGGTAGCCGGCATGGTTGTCGTTGTTTTGTCGTTGTTTTCGGGGAAGCCCGATTTTAGCCACTTAGCGGGGCGAGATACAGTTGCCGCCGATCCGCCGGATACCGTACCTAGCAGTCGCCCCAAAGCGCCTGCATGGCTGCAATCGCAGCAAGCGGCGCAGTTTCCGTGCGCAGGACCCTCGGTCCAAAGCGAATCGGAGCGAATCCCCTCGCTTCCGCTTGCTGTCTCTCCTCCGGGGCGAGTCCTCCCTCCGGTCCGACCAGCAGCACTACCGCGCGGGATGGTTCGAGGTCTCTCAGATCTCGACTCGCATCCGGTGCGAGGAGGAGCCGTATTCCTTCGCCGCCCGAAACGCCGAGAAAATCAGCAAAGTCGGTAATTGCATCAATCTCAGGCACACGATTGCGCCCGCACTGTTCACATGCGGCGACGAGCACGTTCCGCCAATGCGCGACGCGCCTGTCGGCCCGTTCACTGGAGAGCCTCACGACGGAGCGTTCGCTTGCAATCGGAACGATTCTGGAGACGCCGAGTTCGGTGGATTTCTGCAGAGTGATGTCCATTCGGTCCGAGCTCGAGAGGCATTGCGCGAGCGTGATGGCGAGGGGAGACTCACGCTCCACCGCCTGTTTCGAGATCAAGTGGGCGCGCACATCGTCGCGGGAAACGCGCGTCAGCTCGGCGGAAAACTCCCCCCCTTCCCCGTTGAACACGACCACGTCGTCACCGCGACGCAACCGCAAAACCGCGCAATGTCGCGCGGCACGCTCGGGCAGCTCGATCTCCGTTCCTGAGGAAAGCCCGATCGGGACAAAGAAACGCGGTACAACACGGGGCGCGAAACCTTTCATGCTAGGATTTTAACCATATCCATTGAGAGCTCTGCTCCGAGGCCGGGGCGGTAGAGGGCCGATCGGATCCAACTCTAACTCCGTTATAACCCGCTGATTCCACGCTAACTACGGCTTTCCTTGCCTTGCGCTGTGATAGTATTTGTGCAGTCAAGAATGGCTCTTGGGGAAATCGGCTCACGCAGGAGGCCGGCCGTAAAAACTGCTCTCGTCGAGGCCACCGCCAAAAGGGATGAGCGGCTCGGGCACCGACGATATCAACCTACCTCGCTCGCGCTGTAATCTTGCGCCCGCTTTGGGCGTCGCGATTTGCGCAGGCGGTGGCATGACGATCTGGAAAGGAAGAAGAAAATGAAGCTTTGTCGTTATGGCAGGAATGGATTCGAAAAACCAGGCGTCATCGATGCGCAGGGCCAGCTGCGTGATTTGTTCGGAGTTGTCTCCAACATCGACCAGGACACGATTTCCCCCAAGGGACTGGCGAAACTGCGCAAGATTCGCCCGGAGTCGCTGCCGCTGGTGCGCGGCAGCCCGCGTTTCGGAGTCCCTTATACGGGCATTTCAAAATTTGTTGCGATCGGCCTGAACTATATCGATCACGCGCGCGAAGCCGGCCTGCAGGTTCCGGCCGAGCCGGTGGTGTTCATGAAGGCGACGACTTGCATTAGCGGCCCGAACGACGACATCAGGCAGCCGCGCAATTCCACGAAGCTAGACTACGAGGTCGAGATTGCGATCGTCATCGGGACCCGGGCCGAATATGTCCCCGAGGAAAAAGCCCTGGATTACGTTGCAGGTTATACCATCGTGAATGACGTGTCCGAGCGCGCCTTCCAGCTGCAGTCCTCTCAATGGGATAAGGGCAAGGGCTGCGATACTTTTGGACCCATCGGGCCCTGGCTTGTGACGACCGACGAGATCAGCAACCCGCAAACGCTCGACATCTGGCTCGACGTCAACGGCGAGCGCAGGCAGTCGTCAAACACCAAGAACATGATTTTTCCCTGTGCGAAACTCGTCTCATACGTCAGCAACTATATGACTCTCCTCCCCGGCGACATCATTACTACCGGCACGCCTGCCGGAGTCGCCCTGGGTATGAAGCCAAGCCAGTCGTGGCTGAAGCCGGGAGATGTAGTCAATCTCGGCATCAAGGGACTTGGGGAACAGAGGCAGAAAGTGATCGCTCATCTGGGGAAGTAGGTTGACCTGGGGAGGGGCGCGAGCTTTCCTCCCTTTTTGCTTTTCAGCGGGGGGCGGACGTGAGGGTGGTCGTTCTCGGGGCGGGCGTCATCGGCGCGACCAGCGCGTGGTATCTGGCGCGGGCCGGCCATGAGGTCATGGTGGTTGACCGCCAGCCTGAAGCCGCTCTCGAAACCAGTTTCGCCAACGGGGGGCAGATTTCGGTCAGCCACGCCGAGCCGTGGGCCAATCCGACGGCCCCGCTCAAGATCTTGCAGTGGCTCGGGCGCGAGGACGCTCCGCTGCTCTTCCGGCTGCGCGCCGATCCTGCCCAGTGGTTGTGGGGCCTGCGCTTCCTGCTTGAATGCCTACCCGGCCGGACCCGCAGCAACACCGAAGCCGCGTTCGCGCTCGCCGTGTACAGCCGCGAGCAACTGGCCCAGCTGCGGCACGATACCGGTATCCGCTATGATTCTCAGACGCGCGGCATCCTGCACCTGTACGAGGAGCGGCGCGAATTCGAACGCGCAAAGAGGCAGACCGAGCAGCTCAGCGCGCGCGGCCTGGACGCAGAAATCAAGACGCCCCAAGAGTGCCTGAGGATCGAACCGGCACTCGGGAATTCGACGGTCCGGATCGTGGGCGGCGTTTATGCCGCTTCCGACGAGTCCGGCGATGCGCAGCTTTTCACAAGGAATCTCGTCGACCTGTGTCGTGCCCAAGGCGTGAGCTTCCGTTTCAACGTCAGCGTGAGGCGCCTCGAAGTCGCGCGCGGCGCAATCGAGCGCGTCGTGATCGATGACGAAGAAGGAATCGAGGAGTCGCTGAGGGCCGACACCTATGTCGTTGCGCTGGGGAGCTACAGCCCGCTCTTGCTCGGGGGGATCGGGTTATCCGTTCCGGTGTATCCGGTCAAAGGCTATTCGATCACTTTGCCGCTTGAGCCCGGTGACGAGGCCCCTCAGGTGAGCCTTACCGATCACGCGCGCAAGATCGTCATTTCTAGGCTGGGCGATCGGTTGCGCGTTGCGGGTACAGCCGAGATGAACGGCTACGATACTGAGATCAATGAATTTCGCTGCACGGCGCTCGTGAAGCGCTGCTTCGAGTGGTTCCCGAAGGCTGGGCGTCCGGAGAGTGCGCAGTTCTGGACGGGCCTGCGGCCGGCAACGCCGAGCAATCTACCGCTCATCGGCCGCTCGAAGTATTCCAACCTCTACCTGAACACCGGGCACGGCACACTCGGGTGGACGCTCGCATGTGGCTCGGCCCGCGCGCTTGCCGACATCGTGAGCGGGAGGCGGCCGGAGCCTGAGTTCAACTTTCTGGGGACAGCGGGGAGCAAGAAACGAGGGACTATTTCGGTTGCTCGCCGGCTAAACGCGTAACGCTGAATTAGGGAAGCTGTCGGAAGTTCCTGGATTCCCGCTGCCGCGGGAATGACGACATTGCGCTACTTGACGCCGACCGCAGCCCGTTTTCTTGTCACCACCAGACGCGGCTTGGGTACCGAGTTGACGGTCAGTTCGCGTACGAAATTCGGTAACGCGAAAAGCGCCTGGTGCGTCGGGCCGTTGTAGTACTGCAGTTGCATTATCCCCCGTGCGGCGATGCGCGTGTCGATTTCGGCTGCGCCCACGGACGCGACGTCGGTCGAGTCCGAGCAGGCGCACATCGCCCACAGGCAACCGTACAGCGGGATGAACATGGTATAGGGGCGGGCAAACTTGAATACCTTTGCCAGCCGCCCATAAAGCATCCTCACGCGGTCGGGGCGCGACCAGGGCGAGCCCATGTGCAGCGTCAATACCCCGCCGGGCGCGAGCGCCCGCTTGCAGTCGCGGAAGAATGCCTCCTCATAGAGAGTTGCAGCAGGCCCGATCGGGTCCGGGAGATCGAGCGCAATGTGATCGAACTTCTCCTTGGTCTCGGCGACGTACTTGAGCCCATCCTCGATGAGGAGCTTGAGCCTGGGGTTGTCGAATGCGCCGCGGTGGATCATGCCAAAGTGCTGCCTCGCGATTTCGACCACCTTCTCGTCGAGTTCAACCATAACGACTTGCTCAACCGAAGGATGCTTGAGGGTTTCCTCGGCGGCTCCGCCGTCGCCGCCGCCGATAATCAGTACTCGCTTGGGCTCGGAGTGGGCCGCGAGGGCCGTGTGAATGAGAGTTTCGTGGTACACGAACTCCTCGCGCTCCGAAGTCATGAAGCACCCGTCCAGGCGGAACAGTTTGCCGAACTGGGGGGTTTCGTGGATTTCGAGATCCTGGAAGCGCGTCTTCGAGGCTTCGATGAGCTTCGATGAGCGCACGAAGAATCCGTAATCTTCGTTCAACGACTCGTACATGAGGCGCTTATCGCGCGGCACGTCATGCTGAATGTGTTCCTCAGGACGATAAAGGCCCATCAGGTCGGCGACGACTTGCCGCGCCTTGGCGCTGTTGTCCTGGGTGTAGTTGCAGACGTAGACGTCGAGCGTGACGCTCTGAAGCTCCGGCCAGGTGTGCATCGCGAGATGCGACTCCGCCAGCACCACCGTGCCGGTGACTCCGCCCCCATCGAACTCGTGGAACAGGTCGCCGAGAATGGTGAGGCCGGCCCTGTTGATGGAGTCGTGACAAAATTGACGCAGCGCGGCTGCGTCAGTCAAGTACCGTGCATCCCCCTCGCAACGGTACAGATTCGCAACAATGTGTAATCCGTCCAATTTGCATAAATCCCCACGACGGTTGACAAATGAGATGCCGAACTAAGCTGCAAGCATCTCCCCAATTGCCGCATCGATCAGCCTGCGAGCCACACTGATTTTCGCAGGCAAACGCGGCAAATCTTCAACATCAAACCATTGCGCGTCGACAATTTCGACTCCATCGGCGCGAATCTCACCGGCGACGTAATCGGCGAAGAAAGCGATCATGAGCGAATTCGGGAACGGCCAAGGCTGGCTTGCGAAGTAGCGCGCGTTGCGTACCCGGATACTCGTTTCCTCATAGACCTCGCGTTCCAAACACTGCTCCAGCGTTTCTCCGGGCTCCACGAACCCCGCCAGAGCGCTGTACATGCCCTCCGGAAACCGCGGCGAGCGCGCCAAGAGTAGCGATCTTTCCCGCCGCACCAATCCCATCACCGCGGGCGCCAGCCGCGGGTACACCACCAACCTGCACCGCGGGCACTCCCGCGAGCGCTCGCTCGTCCGCGGTACCGTCGCTTCCCCGCACGCGCCGCAGTACTGATGCGTGCGGTCCCATTCGACGATCTGCACCGCCCGGCCCGCAAGCGCAAACTGGGCGTCGTCGAGCGCGCCAAACAAGCCGCGCAACCCCTGCCAACTCCATCCTTGGGGCGGCTGGGCCTCCGCCGCCGCCTCGGCCGAAAAACAGTGCTCGGCGCCAAGGACCCCAAGATATTGTGTACGTAGCGGCATCATACCCAAATCCTTGGGGTTATTGCAATGGGGAATTGCGGCCGGAGCGGGGATCGCCGCGACCAGAAGCTCGCCGCCGCGGAACACGAACCAGAGCGAACGCTCGGGTGGTTCCTCGGGAGGATGGACTGCCGACGCGTACGCGCTCGGCCACTGGAATGGCATGCTCATGGCGCTCCCCCGGGAACGCCGCGCTACGGGCCTTAGGCCCGACGCAGCCGCCGAATCAGGCTGGACGTGTCCCAGCGCCCGCCTCCCATCTTCGACACGTCATCGTAGTAGCCTGCCACGAGCTGGGTTGCCGGAAGTTGGGCGCCGTTCTCCCGGGCGGTTTCGGCGCAGATGCGCAGGTCCTTCCTCATCCAGTCCACGGCGAAGCCGAAGTCGAACTTGTCGTCCACCATGGTCTTGCCGCGGTTTTCCATCTGCCAGGACTGCGCCGCGCCTTTTGAAATCACGTCGAGCACGAGCTTTGCGTCCAGGCCCGCCTTGAGGGCGAAATTGAGCCCCTCGGAAAGCCCTTGGACAAGTCCGGCAATGCAGATCTGGTTCACCATCTTGGTGAGCTGCCCTGCCCCTGAACCGCCCATCAGGGTGACCGCCTTGGCGAAATGGGAGATCACGGGCTTCGCCCGCTCGAACGCCGCGGCATCCCCGCCCACCATCACGGTGAGCTGCCCGTTCTCCGCGCCCGCCTGGCCTCCCGACACCGGCGCGTCGAGGAACTCGAATCCGCGTTTCTTAGCCTCGGCGGCGAGCTCACGCGCAACTTTCGCCGATGCGGTTGTGTGGTCCACGAAGGTCGCGCCCTTGGCGATGCTCTGAAATGCACCGTTTTTTCCTAAAGCGATCTCACGCAGGTCGGGATCGTCGCCTACGCATGAAAACACGATGCTCGCGTCCTCGGCGGCCTTTGCCGGGGTTTCGGCATGGCGTCCGCCGTGCTTGGAAACCCAGGCATCGGCCTTGGCGCGAGAGCGGTTGTACACGGTGACCTCGTGACCGCCACGAGTGACAAGGTGTCCTGCCATGGGAAAGCCCATTACCCCGAGGCCGATGAACGCGATTTTGCTCACTGATTTCCTCCAGTTCGTATCTAGTCTCGCCAAGCAAGCGAGATTCACCGATAATTATAGAGTCTTAGTCCAATCCTTCCGACCCTATCCCTACATGAGCAAAGATCTGGCCAACGCGATTCGCGCGTTGGCCATGGATGCGGTGCAGGCGGCGAACTCGGGTCATCCCGGAATGCCGATGGGCATGGCCGAAATCGCGCTGGCGCTATGGGGAAAGCATCTTCGCCACAACCCGGCCAACCCGAAGTGGGCCGACCGCGATCGTTTCGTGCTTTCAAACGGCCATGGATCGATGCTGCTCTACGCGCTGTTGCATCTTACGGGGTACGACCTGCCGATGGACGAGTTGCGGCGTTTTCGCCAGTTGCACTCGAAGACTCCCGGCCATCCGGAATACGGACTTGCTCCGGGCGTTGAAACCACGACGGGCCCCTTGGGGCAGGGGTTGGCGAACGCTGTCGGCATGGCTACCGCGGAACGCATTCTTGCCGCAGAGTTCAACCGTCCGGACTTCGATATTGTCGATCACCATACCTACGTCTCGGTCGGCGACGGGTGCCTGATGGAAGGCATCTCGCACGAAGCCTGCTCGCTCGCGGGTACCCTCTCCTTGGGCAAGCTGATCGTTCTCTACGACGACAACAAGATCTCGATCGACGGCGAAGTAAAGGGCTGGTTCCGCGACGACACGCCGAAGCGTTTCGAGGCCTACGGCTGGCACGTTATCCCGAACATCGACGGTCATGACGTCGACCTGGTCGATCGTGCGATTCACGCCGCGAAGGCGATCACGGACAAACCCAGCCTCATCTGCTGCAAGACGGTAATCGGCAAGGGTGCGCCCAAGCGCGCCGGGACGGCCAAGGCGCACGGAGAGGCGCTCGGCGTGGAGGAGGTTGCGGCGACGCGCGAGGCGATCGGCTGGCATTACCCGCCGTTCGAGGTGCCTAGGCACATTTACGACGGCTGGGACGCGAGGAAACGCGGCGCGGCGCTCGAGCGGACCTGGAATGACAAGTTCGCCGCATACGAGAAGGCGCATCCGGAGCTTGCACGCGAATTCCGCCGCCGCACAGCGGGTGAGCTGCCCGGCGGCTGGAAGGATAGCTGCGCAGCGATTCTTGATAAAGTCAGCGCCAAGGCGGAAGCTGTCGCCACGCGCAAGGCCTCGCAAAACGCGCTCGAAGGCCTTGCGCCGCTGCTGCCGGAACTGGTCGGCGGGTCGGCCGATCTCACCGGCTCCAACCTTACCCTTTGGTCGGGCTCAAAGCCGGTCGGGCGCGAAGGGGGCGGCAACTACATTTACTACGGCGTGCGCGAGTTTGGCATGAGCGCGATCATCAACGGCCTCGCGCTGCACGGCGGCTTCATCCCCTACGGCGGCACTTTCCTCACCTTCTCGGACTACTCGCGTAACGCGTTGCGCATGGCGGCGCTGATGAGAATCCGCTCGATCTTCGTCTTCACCCACGACTCGATCGGCTTGGGCGAGGATGGGCCCACGCACCAGTCGGTGGAGCACGCCGCGGCGCTCCGGCTGATTCCCGGCATGGACGTATGGCGTCCGTGCGACTCGGTCGAATCTGTCGCCGCATGGATCGCAGCGGTTGAACGAGCCGACGGACCGACGGCGCTTCTGTTCACGCGTCAGAACGTGCCGTTCCAGAAACGCGATGCGCATACGGTCGCCGCGATCGCGCGCGGCGGCTACGTTCTTTCCGACTCCCAGGAGCCGAAGGCGGTGATCGTCGCCACGGGATCGGAGGTGCAGCTAGCCATCGGAGCGAAACAAGAGCTTGCCAAAGAGGGTGTCTCGGTGCGTGTCGTATCCATGCCCTGTACCTCGGTCTTCGACCGCCAGCCTCCGATGTACAAAGACGTCGTGCTCATCCCCACTCTTCGCAAGATTGCCGTCGAAGCCGGGGTCAGCGACTATTGGCGCAAGTACGTGGGCTTGGAAGGCGCGGTGGTCGGCATAGACCGGTACGGAGAGTCGGCGCCGGGAGGGAAGCTCTTCGAGTATTTCGGCTTCACCGTCGAAAAGGTGGTGAGAGCAGTGAAAAGCGTCTTGTGAAGGTTGAAGATTTCTGGGAGTAAAGAGATGACGATTCGAGTGGCAATAAACGGCTACGGCCGTATCGGCCGAAACATCCTGCGTGCGCATTATGAAGGCGGCAAGCGGCACGATCTGCAGTTCGTCGCGATCAACGACCTGGGCAACGCCCAGACCAACGCGCACCTGACACGCTACGACACCGCCCACGGAAAATTCCCGAGCGCGATTGCTGTGGAGGGCGAAGTCATGGTGGTGAACGGCGATCGCATCCAGGTCTGCGCCAAACGCAATCCGGCCGAGCTTCCCTGGAAGGACCTGAGAATCGACGTGGTTCTCGAGTGCACCGGGCTCTTTACCAGCAAGGAGAAGGCCTCCGCGCATCTCACTGCGGGGGCGAAGAAGGTGATCATCTCGGCGCCTGGCGGCAAGGATGTTGATGCGACCATCGTCTACGGCGTCAACCACAAGTCGCTCAAGCCTTCTCACACCGTGATCTCGAACGCGTCCTGCACCACCAACTGCCTCGCTCCGCTGGTGAAAGCGCTGCACGACCGCATCGGCGTGGTCTGCGGGCTCATGACCACGATCCACGCCTACACCAACGACCAGGTCCTCACCGATGTTTATCACGAGGATCTGCGCCGCGCCCGCTCGGCCAGCATGAACATGATTCCGACCAAGACCGGTGCCGCGGCCGCCGTGGGGCTGGTGCTGCCCGAGCTAAACGGCAAGCTCGACGGCTTCGCCATTCGAGTGCCCACCATCAACGTCTCGATCGTCGATCTGTCCTTCGTGGCGAAGCGCGCGACCACCGTGGACGAGGTCAACAACGCGGTGAAGCAGGCTTCCGAGTCGGATTTGAAGGGCATCATCGAGTACAGCAATGAACCGCTCGTCTCCTCGGACTTCAATCACAACCCGGCATCGTCGATCTTGGATGCCTCACTCACCAAGGTTGCCGGGGGCACGTTGGTCAAAGTGTCGTCCTGGTATGACAATGAATGGGGTTTCAGCAATCGCATGCTCGATGTCACCGTAGCGTTGATGAACGCTAGATAGAAGGTCTCAGGCTTAGGGGCTCGGGGCTAAATCAGCTCCAACCGCTAGTCCCTGGTCTCTAGTTCCATGCCTGTCCTCAAAATGTCCGACCTCGACCTGCGCGACAAACGGGTCTTCATGCGGGTCGATTTCAACGTCCCGATCCATGACGGAAAAATCGCCGACGACACGCGCATCCGGGCGACCCTCCCGGGCATCAGGCTTGTGCTCGCTCAAGGGGCGCGATTGATGCTCGCCTCGCACCTGGGCCGCCCGACCGAAGGCCAGTTCAATGAAAAGGAGTCACTTACCCCCGTGGCTAGGCATCTATCGGCGCTGCTTGGCCAGGAGGTCCCGCTCAAGCGCGACTGGCTGGGAGGGGTTGCCGTCGAGCCGGGCCGGGCGGTGCTCCTGGAGAACTGCCGATTCAACAAGGGGGAGAAGAAGGACGACGATGCTTTGGCGAAGACGATGTCGTCGCTGTGCGACGTCTACGTCAACGACGCCTTCGGCACGGCTCACCGCGCCGAGGCGAGCACGCACGGGATCGCCCGGCATGCCCGGCTCGCCTGTGCCGGCCCGCTCATGGCCGCGGAGATCGAGGCCCTCTCCAAGGCGCTCGAACGCCCCGCGCGCCCGTTGGTCGCCATCGTTGCCGGTGCGAAAGTCTCGACCAAGCTCACCATCCTGGCGGCGCTCGCCGAGAAAGTCGATCGCCTCATCCCGGGCGGGGGCATCGCCAATACCTTCATGCTCGCGGCCGGAATGAAGATCGGCAAGTCACTCGCCGAGCCTTTGCTCGTCGCCGAGGCGAGACGGATCGTCGGCATCTTGCGAGCCAAAGGCGGAAATGTCCCGCTTCCGACCGACGTCGTTTGCGCAAAAGAGTTTTCGGCAACGGCGAGGGCGGAGATCAAGGCCGCCGACGAGGTCGGCGACGACGACATGATCCTGGACATCGGGCCCAATACCGCTGCTGCTTTCGCCGAGTCGATCTCCGGGGCCGGAACAATCGTCTGGAACGGGCCGGTCGGCGTGTTTGAATTCGATCAATTCGGACAGGGAACGCGTGCGCTCGCGCAGGCGATCGCGGGATCCCGGGCGTTTTCGCTTGCAGGCGGCGGGGAGACGCTCGCTGCAATCGCCAAGTATGGCGTTGCGGAGGGGATTTCCTACATCTCGACCGGCGGCGGCGCTTTTTTAGAGTTCCTCGAAGGCAAGAAACTGCCGGCGATCGAAATTCTCGAGCAACGCGCGCTGGCCTGAGGATTCACCAGGCGCGCCCGCGAGCCGCTGCTACTTGTTTGGGCGGGTTTCGATTCCCGCGGCGCGGGCGAGCTCGCGATGCACGCGCGAGACGCGCTCGACTTCTCCTTTCGCGGCAAAGCGCTCGTAGAAACCTTCAGAGCGGAAGGCTTTCACCTGCTCGCGCCAGGGGCCGAGCCGCTCCTCCCAGCGCTTGGGGCGGCCGTCGGCCGAATCGCCGTCCTCGCGCGCGAGATCGGCGCAGACCCGGATCATCGCCTTGAGCGTCACTGGTTTCGTCACCATGTAGTTGGCGTGGCCCCAAGCCTCACCCCACACGCGTTCGGCGGCCTTGAGAAAGTCCCGCACCATGGCGTAATAGCGCGGCACCTCGCGGCTGCTCCCGCCTGCGACCTGGATGCGGCGCCAGTCGCGATTGACCCAACGGTGCAATTCGTTAAACAGCTCCGCTTGCAGAATCCATTTGTCCTGCTGGCTGCGCCCGCCGAGCCGGTTGATGCGGTAGCGCAAGGGGCTGTCCCCTTCGCTGTAGAGGCTTCCGACCAGGCGCGCGGCGAACTTGCGGTGGGGTTCCGCCCAGGACACGCGCTCGTAAAGGTCCACCAGATGGCTCTTGTTGATGCGCGTCGGCGTCGAGTTGATGATCACGAACATCTCGGTGGCAAAATCCTCGCTGCGGCCGTCGAAAATCACGCACGGCACGTTGATCGTCTTTGCATCGTCCGGATGCTCCTCCATGTAAAAGCGCAACGCCGCGAGCCGGTGTTGCCCGTCGATGATCAGGAACTTCGACTGCGGCTCCGAGAGCGTACCGACCGAGTCGGTGCCGTTGGCGGCCTGGAAGCGCAGTTTCTCCGCCGTGAACAGCAGCACGGTTCCCGGGATCGGCGGCTGCGTAATGGCGGTTTCGTAGAAGTTCTTGAGCTGGCGCACCTTGGCCCGCGACAGCGTCCTCTGGAAGGCTCGGTCGGTGCGTTCGATTTTCGCGATGAACTGGGCGATCTCGTCGTCCTGGGAAATGCGCACCGGGGCGATTTCCTCCCCCTCGCCGTAGAAGCGGCTGATGAAACGGACCTTGGCGAGCAGCTCGGGCGCGCGGATGCTGCCGAAGTAGAATATGCCGTCCTTCTGGCGAATCTGCGTGGCAAGCACGTGTTCTCCCTGTCGGTATAGGTATCGAGCGTTGGCGCAGATCGGAAATATAGCCGAAACCGGGCCGAGGATGCCAAAAAAAGGATTCCAAGGCCATCCCCGGTCGGGTTGTGCCGGCGGCTCTTCCGCACAGTCCCGGCGCGTTGAGCGGCTCCCGCACGCTCCAACGCGCCGAGCTAGAGCGGCGGCGTCGAGCCGTCCGCTCTAGCGTTTCTTCAGCGTTACGCCCATCCCGGCGTCATGCATATTGAGAAAAACCGTTTCGTAGGCGGGGTGGGTGGTTACGGCCTCGACATAGCGCAGGTCAGGCGGCGGCGAGGCCATGTTGTGCGCGGCGATGAGCCCGCCCGCGCGCACCAGCGGCCCGAGCTTTTTCAGGTAATCGGGATAACCTTCCTTGTCGGCGTCGATGAACAGCAGGTCGATCGGCTCCTTCAGTTTTGTCGCTTCCGCATGGGCGTCGCCGAGCACCAGCGTAGCTCGCGCAAGCACCCCCGCTTTCTCGAAATTGCCGCGTGCCATCTCATGGCGGCCGCGGTCGATCTCGTAGGTGGTCAGTCTGCCGCCGGTCTTTGCGAGGCCGAGCAGGATCCACAAGCCCGAATAGCCGGTTGAGGTGCCAAGCTCGACAACATGTCTGGCGCCGATCGACTCAACGAGGACGCGAAGCAGGCGGCCATCGGGCTCCGGAACGCTGAGGTAGCGATGGTTGCGATAGACCTCGTCGAGCACGGCGAGGGCGCGCCGCTCCTCGGCCGAAGCCGCGAGCGGAGGCCTTTCAAGAGCGCCGCGCCTGCTCTGCGCCATCGCCGGTGCGCTCAGAAGCGCTGCGGCGGCCACGGGCGCGCCCAAAACCGTGCGCCTGCCGGGATTGCTGGGGTGTTCCATGCGCGTTTCCTTTCCTGGAGAGCAAGTCGTCTCATAGGCATCTGGTAAAGTAGAACGGTTTTCCCGGAGGGTCAATGTTAAGAAGCACCAAGATCGTCGCCACGCTGGGGCCCGCGTCGAGCGACCTGCAGACGCTGGAGCGAATGTTTCTGGCGGGGATGGACATCGTACGCATGAACTTCTCGCACGGCACTGCCGCAGACCATGAGCGGCGCGCAGAACTCGTGCGCGAGACCTGCCGCAAGACCGGGCGCACAGTGGGCATCATGGGCGACCTGCAGGGCCCCAAAATCCGGGTGGGGAGGTTCAAGGAAGGAAAAGTCACGCTCAACCCCGGGGACGCCTTCGTACTCGACGCCGACTGCGAGCAGGGCGATGAAAAGCGCGTTGGGCTGGATTACAAGGAGCTGCCGCGCGATGTGCGGGCGGGCGACGTGCTGCTTCTGGACGACGGCAGGATTGTGTTCGACGTTGAAAGAGTCGTGGACAATGAGGTCCACTGCCGCGTACGCCACGGCGGGGTGCTTTCCAACAACAAGGGCATCAATCGCCTGGGCGGCGGCCTTACCGCTCCCGCGCTCACCCAGAAGGACATGGAGGATATCCGCACGGCGGCGAAAATCAAGGTCGATTACCTCGCCGTTTCCTTCCCCAAGTCGAGCGCCGACATGTATATGGCAAGACAGCTCCTGCGCGCGGCGGGGGGCGATGCTTTTCTAATCGCCAAGATCGAACGCGCGGAAGCCGTCGAGCCGGCAGCACTCAAAGACATCATGTCAGCCTGCGAGGGAATCATGGTGGCGCGCGGCGACCTCGCCGTGGAAGTCGGCGACGCCTCGGTCCCGGCGCTGCAAAAGCGCATGATTCGCCTCGCACGCGAGCAGAACAAGCTCACCATCACCGCCACGCAGATGATGGAGTCGATGATTTCGAGCCCGGTGCCCACGCGCGCCGAAGTCTCGGACGTCGCGAACGCCGTGCTCGACGGCACCGACGCGGTGATGCTCTCGGCGGAAACCGCGAGCGGGAAGTATCCGGTGGAGACTATCGCCTCGATGAGCCGCATCTGCGAGGTGGCGGAGGATTCGGCCGAGGTGACTCTCGACCGCGATTTTCTCGCCCGCGTCTTCACCCGCGTGGACCAGTCGATCGCGATGGCGGCTCTTTTCACCGCCTATCACCTCAAGGTAAAGGCGATCGCCGCGCTGACCGAGTCGGGCTCGACCGCGCTGTGGATGTCGCGGCTCAACTGCGGCGTGCCGATCTACGCGCTCACTTCGCAGACGGTGACGCGCTACCGCTGCGCGCTGTTCCGCGACACCTATCCCTTGATGGTGAAGTACGTCGGCAACAACCGCGAAGAGCTGCTGGAGGAAGCCGAGAACGTGCTGGTGCGGAACGGCGTCGTGCAAAAGGGCGATCTCATCGTACTCACCATCGGTGAGCCGATCGGAAAGGCCGGCGGCACGAACACGATGAAGATCGTGAAGGTAGGGGGGCTCCGTGCCTGACCGGTCCGGGTCGTTCTAGACAGGGAAAAATGGCTGAAAAAAGACTCGGCATCATCATGCACGGCGTGACCGGGCGGATGGGTATGAACCAGCACCTCTCGCGCTCGATCATGGCTATCCGCAAGCAGGGCGGGGTGCGGCTCTCCGACGGCACACGGGTCATGCCCGACCCCGTTCTCGTCGGCCGCAATGCGGAGAAGCTGCAGAAGCTCGCCGCCGAACAGGGCGTTCGACGCTGGACCACGGATTTGGATGCGGCGCTGGCAAGCAGCGAAGACACTGTGTTTTTCGATGCAGCCTCGACCAAACTGCGTCCGGCGCTCCTGAAGAAAGCCATCGCCGCGGGAAAGCACGTCTATTGCGAGAAGCCGGTGGCGACTTCGCTCGCCGAGGCCGTTTCCCTCTACCGCGCAGCCAAGAAAGCAAGGGTCAGACACGGCGTGGTGCAGGACAAGCTCTGGCTTCCGGGACTCCTGAAGATAAAGGCGCTGCGCGACGACGGCTTCTTTGGCCGCATTCTGTCGGTGCGCGGCGAATTCGGTTATTGGGTGTTCGAGGGTAACGAGCAGCCGGCGCAGCGGCCGTCCTGGAACTACCGCAGGAAAGACGGCGGCGGGATCATTCTGGACATGCTGTGCCACTGGCGCTACGTGCTCGACAGCCTGTTCGGCGAGGTGAAGAGCGTTTCCTGCCTCGGCGCGACTCATATCCCGGCGCGCTGGGACGAGGCGGGCAGGAAGTACAGGGCCACGGCCGACGACGCTGCCTACGCAAGCTTTCAGCTTGCCGGCGGGATCGTCGCGCATTTCAACAGTTCCTGGTCGGTGCGCGTGCGCCGCGACGATCTCGTGACCTTCCAGGTGGACGGTACGAAGGGCTCAGCAGTCGCCGGCCTGACGCGCTGCTTTACCCAGTCCCTTGGCGATACGCCGCGGCCGGTGTGGAACCCCGATGAGCGCCAGAACCACGATTTCGCCGCCGACTGGCGGGAGGTCCCCGACAGCATCGCCTACGACAACGCCTTCAAGGCCGAATGGGAGCTTTTCATCCGCCACGTGTGCGAAGGAACGCCGTTCAAATGGAACCTTCTGGAAGGCGCCAAGGGGCTTCAGCTCGTCGATTGCGCGCTCAAGTCCTGGCGCGCGCGGCGCTGGGTGGACGTTCCGAAGCTAAAGGCGTAACGATCTTGGATTGAGGCAATCAAGTGAACGCTCCGGACAAGCTTTCGCTTCGGGTCAAGCTTCCCATAAAGACGGGCGGGTTCGAGGAGTTCCGCCTGAGCGTGCCGCGGGATTTCGGCGTCGCCGGCAAGAAAACCTTCAATCGAGTGGCGCTCGCCGCGGCGCACGTGGTCGCCGATCCTCTCGCCCGCGGCAATCCGTGGCTCGATGCAGCGGTGGACTGGGAGGCCACCATCGCCTACCGGCGCTATCTGTGGTCGCTCGGCCTTGGGGTCGCCGAAGCGATGGACACGGCGCAGCGCGGGATGGGTCTCGACTGGAAGAATTCGCTCGAGCTGATCCGCCGCTCGATCGAGGCTTCAAAGGATATCCGCGGAGCCGTGCTTTTCAGCGGCGCGGGCACCGATCAGCTCCCGCCCTCTGCCGGAGTTTCGCTTGACGATGTCATTGCCGCCTATGAGGAGCAGATCGAAACGATCGAAAAGCTCGACGGGCGCATCGTGCTCATGGCGAGCCGCGCGCTTGCCGCCTGCGCTCGCTCGCCCGACGATTACCAGAAGGTCTATTCGCGCATCCTCTCGCAGGTGAAAAGGCCGGTCATCATTCATTGGCTGGGCGAGATGTTCGATCCGCAGCTGGCTGGTTACTGGGGCGAGAAGGATCACCGCAAAGCCATGGACGTTGCGCTAACCGTGATCGAGGCAAACCGCGCCAAGGTGGACGGCGTCAAGGTGTCGCTCCTCGACCGGGAGAAGGAAATCGCCATGCGCCGGCGCCTTCCCAAGGGGGTGCGCATGTATACGGGGGACGATTTCAACTACGCGGAGCTGATCGAGGGCGATGGCAGCCGCCACTCCGAGGCGCTGCTCGGAATCTTCGACGCGATCGCTCCCGCCGCTTCGGCTGCGCTCGTTCGACTCGCGTCGGGCGACCCCAAAGGCTTTCGCGACATCCTCGCGCCCACGGTGCCGCTTGCACGGCACATATTTTCCGTCCCGACTCGCTTCTACAAGACCGGCCTCGTGTTCCTCGCATGGCTGAACGGGCATCAGGAGCATTTCGTCATGGTCGGCGGCCAGCAGTCGGCGCGCTCTGTCATGGATCTCGCCGAGACATTTCGTCTTGCAGACGCGGCCGGGCTGTTGCGCGACCCCGAACTGGCGGTGTCCCGGATGAAGCAGTTTCTGGCCCTGAACGGCGTTGACGTATGAGTAATCCGCCCGACCCGGAGCTGCTTTCGCTCAACACCGCCACCGTGCGGGAGAAGTGGAACCTGCGCCAGATGATCGAGGGCTGCTCGCGCCACCGCATTCGCGGCATCTCGCCCTGGCGCGACAAGCTCGCCGAGATGGGGGTGAAGGTTGCGGCCAGGGCAGTCCGAGACAATGGCCTAACGGTGACCGGGCTGTGCCGGGGCGGGATGTTTCCGGCCGCCGACCGCAAGGGGCGCACGGCGGCGGTCGACGACAACCTGCGAGCGATCGACGACGCCGCGCTTCTGGAGGCGAAGTGCCTGGTGCTCGTCGTCGGCGGTTTGCCTGCAGGCTCCAAGGACCTGGGCGGAGCGCGCCAGATGGTCAGGGACGGCATCGGCGAGGTGCTCGAGCACGCGCGCTCGGCCGGCGTCCCGCTCGCGATCGAGCCGCTGCACCCGATGTATTGCGCCGATCGCGCCTGCGTGAACACCTTGGCGCAGGCGCTCGACCTGTGCGACGAGCTGGACCGGAGCGCAAGCGGGGCCATGGGCGTTGTGGTGGACGCCTACCACGTGTGGTGGGATCCGTTGCTCAAGCTCCAGATCGAGCGTGCCGGCGACAAGCGCCTGCTTGCATTCCACATCTGCGACTGGCTCGTGCCCACCGCGGACCTGCTCACGGACCGGGGAATGATGGGCGACGGCGTGATCGACCTGCCGCTCATCCGCTCCTGGATGGAGCAGGCCGGGTATCGCGGTTTTCATGAGGTCGAGATCCTGTCCTCGCGCACCTGGTGGCGGCGGGATCCCGACGAAGTGCTCACGACCTGCCGCATGCGGCACCAGACCGCCTGTTAGCGATAGTGTGGGCGTTTAGCGATGCCGAAGGCAGGCAGGGTAAAATCATGGTCTCCGGTTTTCAACTCCCCTACAGCAACAGGAACGTTCATGGACCGAAATCTGCTATCCAAGACCGCCGCAGCCATGGTCGCCAAAGGCAAAGGACTGCTCGCCGCGGACGAATCCAGCGGCACCTGCGAGAAGCGCTTCACATCGGTCGGGGTCGAATGCACCGAGCCGAACCGCCGCGCCTACCGCGACATGCTGTTCACGACCAAGGGAATCGAGGATTTCGTGAGCGGCGTGATCCTGTTCGACGAGACGCTGCGCCAGAGCACGCTCGCCGGCAACGAGCCGTTTCCGAGTTATCTCGAAAACAAAGGGATCATTCCCGGCATCAAGGTGGACAAGGGCATACACGATCTCGCGCTCTGGCCGGGAGAGAAGGTCAGCGAGGGGCTGGACGGCCTACGCGGCCGTCTGGAGGAGTATTTCAAGCTCGGCGCGCGCTTTGCAAAGTGGCGCGCGGTCATCACCATCGGCCCGGGAATTCCCAGCCACGCCTGCCTCTACGCCAATGCCCACGCGCTCGCACGTTATTCGGCCCTGTGTCAGGAGGCCTCCATCGTGCCTATCGTCGAGCCCGAAGTACTGCTCGACGGAGACCATACGATCGAGCGCTGCTACGAGGCGAGCGAGGCAACGCTGACCGCGCTGTTTGCCGCACTGCGCGCCTACAACGTTTCGCTCGAGCACACGATCCTCAAAGCTTCGATGGTCGTGTCGGGCAAGGATTGCCCCAAGCAGGCCGGCGTGGAAAGGGTTGCCGAGGAGACCGTGCGTTGCCTTAAGCGTACTGTCCCTGCCGCGCTGCCGGGCATCGTGTTCCTTTCAGGCGGCCAGAGCGATGAAGCGGCGACCGCCCACTTGAACGAGATGGCGAAAATGTCAAACCTCCCCTGGCCGCTCACGTTTTCCTACAGCCGCGCGCTGCAGAACTTGCCGCTCAAGACCTGGCGCGGCTCACCCGGCAACGTCCCCGCCGCCCAGCGCGCGTTCTATCACCGCGCACGCATGAACGGACTCGCGGCGCAGGGAAAATATCGTCCCGACCTCGAGAAGCAGGCGGCCTAGCGCACGTGGCGGCGCCGCTCTACGAATCGAGCATCAAGAGCCTGCCTTTGCTGGGGCGGGGCAAGGTTCGCGACATGTACGCCGTGGGCGACCGGCAATTATTGATCGTCACGACCGATCGCCTGTCGGCTTTCGATGTCGTGCTGCCCGACCCGATTCCCGACAAGGGGGAAGTGCTGAACGAGATGTCCAACTTCTGGTTCAGGCGGCTCGCGCACATTGTGCCCAATCATCTGAACGGTGCGGCGCCGGACAAGGTGATCAAAGGCGCCGATGAGGCGGCGCAGGTGAGGGGCCGCGCGGTCGTCGTGAAGAAACTCAAGCCCCTGCCGGTCGAGGCGGTGGTGCGCGGTTATCTCATCGGCTCGGGCTGGAAGGACTACCAGCAGACCGGCGCGGTTTGCGGGATTCCCCTGCCCCGCGGGCTGAAACAGGCGGACAAGCTGCCGGAGGTGATGTTTACACCGGCAACCAAGGCCGAGGCCGGCGCGCATGACGAAAACATTTCTTTCCATCAAGCTGAGAAGCTCATCGGCAAGAAACTCGCCGAGAAGGTGCGCGAGGTGAGCATCCGCCTGTACCGCGAGGCGGCTGACTATGCGCGCGAGCGCGGCATCATCATTGCCGATACCAAGTTTGAGTTCGGCACCGACGATAGGGGAGATCTCGTCCTGATAGACGAGGCGCTGACTGCGGACTCCTCGCGATTCTGGCCGGCGGACCAGTATCGGCCCGGGACCAGCCCGCCTTCCTTCGACAAGCAGTACGTGCGCGACTACCTCGAGACGCTCGACTGGAAGAAGAAGCCGCCCGCACCGCGGCTTCCGGCGGAAGTGATCGCAAAGACGTCCGAAAAGTATCGCGAAGCCCTGTACCGTCTGACGGGGAAAAAACTGGGAGGATAGCGATGGCCAGCCGCTCGCCGCTTGTCGGAATCGTCATGGGAAGCGCAAGCGACTGGGAGGTGATGCGCGAGGCGGCAAAGCAGCTCAAGGATTTTTCCGTGCCGTACGAGGCCAAGGTCCTTTCCGCGCATCGCTCGCCCGACGCGCTTGCCGAATGGGTGGAGCGCTTGAGCGCGAAAGGTGTGCGCTGCTTCATCGCGGGCGCGGGCGGTGCGGCGCATCTGGCCGGTGTGATCGCGGCGAACACAACGGCGCCGGTGCTTGGAGTGCCGATGCCCTCCAAATATCTCAAAGGCCTCGATTCGCTGTTGTCGATCGTGCAGATGCCCAAGGGGATTCCCGTCGCGACTTTTGCGATCGGCGAGGCGGGCGCGGCCAACGCGGGCCTGTTCGCCGTCGCGATGCTTGCCCAAGGCGATGCGAAGCTCGCCAAACGTCTCGCCCGGTACCGCGCCGGCCAGGCCGAAGCGGTGAAGCGCGCCAAGCTGCCGGGGTGACCCGGATCCCGCTTCACGAAGCTGTCGCGATCCTGAAACGCGGCGGCCTGGTCGCCTTTCCTACCGAAACGGTATACGGACTCGGCGCCGACGCATCCAACCCCGCGGCGGTAGCGCGCCTCTACAAGGTCAAGGGCCGCCCCAAAGGCCATCCGGTCATCGTTCATCTGGCCGATGCCGGGCAACTGGTTCGCTGGGCACGCGAGATCCCCGAGAGTGCGACGCAGCTCGCGGCGCGCTTCTGGCCCGGACCGCTGACGCTCCTGCTGAAACGCGCTCCGGCCGTAGGGGATTATCTGACCGGCGGCGAAGATACAATCGGCCTGCGAGTTCCCAATCACTCGATCGCGCTTGAACTGCTGCGTCAATTCGGCGCGGGTATCGCGGCTCCATCCGCCAACAAGTTCGGCCGCATCAGTCCGACCACCGCAGAACACGTGCGCAACGACCTGGGTGACGAAGTCGATCTGATCCTTGACGGCGGACCCTGCGAGATCGGCATCGAATCGACGATCGTCGATCTGTCGCGCGGTCGCCCGGTCCTGCTGCGGCCGGGCCGAATCGGCGCGGAAGAAATAGAAGCGACGCTCCGGGTGGAAACCGGGCCGCGCGATCGAAACGCCCCGCGCGCCCCGGGCACCCTTGAATCCCACTACGCGCCGCGGCACCCGCTGAGGCTCATCCCCTCGGTGCAATGGGATGAGGTGCTGCGCACCGCGCCGCTCGCTCGCGGCGTGCTTTCCCTTCGCCCGCGACCGGCGAGCGATGCGAGCGCGATGTGGGTCGAGGCGCCTTCGGATCCCGTGCGCTATGCCCGCGGACTGTATGCAAACTTGCGCACGCTGGACGAATCCGGCTGCGATGAAATTCTGGTCGAGGAACCTCCGGCGGGCGCTGAATGGGCTGCGGTGCGGGACCGGCTCGCTCGTGCATGCTCGGCTTGAGTCGCCGGTTTAGCTGGATACGCGAGCGCGCCCGATCGAGCCATCGCACAGCGGGCATGGCATCCCTCCAGCCGGGGTCTAATCCGTACGGATGCTTCGGCGTGTACCCGCGGAAAGTCGGGTTGATGGGTCAGGGGCTTCGGCGTAGCCTGCCCGGACTAGGCCCCGCTTCCGGGGGGTTACAACGCCCCGCTTAGGGGGCCGATTTCTTGTTAGAGGGCATGTGAACCTTCTGTGAGTAGCGATCCAGACAGCTTTGTGCGGTGGCAGAAGGTCACGCGCGAGCATTTCACGTTGACGTCCAGCGTTGTTTTGGGGCTGGCTACAGGGCTTCTCGCGTTCGTTTCTCAACACTTTCTTGAAGGGTCGCGTCCCGCTGGCTGCATTCTTCTAGTTGGTGCAGTTGCAATATTGTCGCTTGCTTTGTCAATTGCGTTGGCACTCTGGTGCAGCATTAACCGCCTACGAGACTTTCGTGCCACGGCCCAAATCGCACGCGGTCGCGTTAATAAGGAATCGGTGGACCCAAACGTTCGTCTTGAGACAAAAGTCCTAGGAAGGTTCTCATGGCGGCTGTTCTGGTGGCAGCTGGTTCTGTTTGGGGTTGGTGCGATAGTTTCCGCAGTTGCCCTGTTGGCACGAGCTTGGTCGTAGCATGGATTGCATGCCCTCTAACAAGCTGTTCCAGATCGGACCCTCGGGAGCGGCGCTGCGCGCCGTCCCTCGGGCCGCTGAACAGCGACGTTAGAACTCGAGGAAACGTAGTGCGCGTACCCGCACCGCAAGAACTCACGTTTGCTCCGGCTTTCACCGTGTGGCGGCTGCAAACGTCTGTTCCGTGTGGGCCCAGCCGTTCCGTGTGG
>Ga0137451_1000078_pt1 | contig 29682 bp, 22 predicted proteins | sample EasRivERMGT500_2_FD_102336 | JGI IMG/M metagenome (GOLD analysis project Ga0137451, IMG submission 102336) | Soil microbial communities from meander-bound floodplain in the East River, Colorado, USA - East River MetaG ERMGT500_2 | ecosystem: Environmental > Terrestrial > Soil > Floodplain ... | reverse complement strand
GTCACGGCGGTCAATGTCCTCGGCAACTTCTGGATCGGCCTCGTCGTGGCGCCGCTCGGAGCGGCGCTGCTCGGCCTGGCCATCGAATACATGGGGATACGCCGGCTCTACGCAGCGGGGCACGACTACCAGCTGCTATTCACGTTCGGCCTTGCGCTCATCCTCTCCGAGGCCATCATCCTCGTCTGGGGGCCGGTCGGCATCAGCCACCTGCCGCCTGAAATCCTGCGCGGCGGAGTCGACCTCGGCTTCACGTTCTACCCGAAGTACCGCCTGTTCGTGATGGTGGTCGCCGGGGCGCTCGTCTTCCTCACCTGGCTGTTCCTCGAGAAGACGCGCTACGGCGCGATCATGCGCGCCGGCATCGAGAACAAGGAGATGGTGTCGCTGCTCGGCATCGACATCCATTGGCTCTTCACTGCCGCCTTCGCCATCGGCGCCTACCTCGCCGGCATCGCGGGCGCGCTCACCGCGCCGATCCGGGGCCTGTCGCCGGGCATGGGCGTGGACATGCTCGGCATCGCCTTCGTCGTGGTCGCGCTCGGCGGCCTGGGGAACCTGCTCGGCGCGATCGGCGCGGGGCTGCTGATCGGCGTGGCGCAGGCGATCGTCGCAGCCTACTGGACGGAGGCCTCCACCGCGGTGATCTATGCGGTGATGGCGGCCGTGCTCCTGGTGCGCCCTCAGGGCTTGTTTGGCATCCGCTAGGCGGAGCGGCATCCGATGAACAGGAAAACGCTGGCCATCCTCGCAGCCGTGGTCGTGCTGCCGCTCGTGCTGCGCCCGGCCATCGCCGCGGAGATCTGGATCTTCGCGATCTTCGGCTTGGGCCTCAACCTGCTGCTCGGCTACACGGGGCTCCTTTCCTTCGGCCAGTCGACCTTCTTCGGCTCGGCGGCCTACGTCGCGGGGTGGCTGCTGAAGCACTACGGCATCAACGTCTTCCTCGCGCTCGGCACGGGCGTCTTCGTCGGCGCGGCCTCCGCGGCGCTCGTCGGCTATCTCTGCGTGCAGCGCTCGGGCCTGTACTTCATCATGCTCACCTTCGCGCTGAACCAGCTCTTCTACTTCGTCGCCTACCAGTGGACGAGCGTCACCGGCGGCGAGGACGGTATGCCCGGCATCCCGCGGCCCGGCGCGTTCCTCGGCATCGACTTCAGGGATCCCCTGCCCTACTACATCTTCGTGTCGGCGCTGTTCCTCGTCTCGCTCTGGATCATGAAGCGCATCGTCGAGTCGCCGCTGGGCAGGATCCTGCAGGCGATCCGCGAGAACGAGCTGCGCGCCGAGGCGGTGGGCTACAACGTGGCGCGCTTCAAGCTGCTCGCCTTTGTCATTGGCGGCGCCTTCTCCGGCCTCGCTGGGGTCTTGTACGCGATGCTCTTCGGCATCGTGCCGCTGGAGGCGATCAGCTTCGTCACCTCGGGCAACGTCGTCTTCGCCACCCTGATCGGCGGCTCGGGCTCCCTCTACGGACCGATCATCGGCTCGTTCGTCTTTATCTGGCTGTCCGAGTCCGTCAGCACGCTGTGGGCGCGCTGGCCGCTCCTGCTCGGCGTGGCTTTCGTGATCGTGGTGCTCTTTTTCCGCGGCGGCGTCGTCGAGGCCTGGGCGCGCTTCTGCGCGTGGTGGCAGGAACGCAAATGGCGATCCTCGAGACAGAACGGCTGACGAAATCCTTCGGCGCGCTCGCCGCGGTCTCGGACGTGAGCCTGAGAATCGAAGCGGGCACGCTGCACTCCATCATCGGGCCGAACGGCGCGGGCAAGACCACGCTCTTCAACCTGCTCACCGGGTCGCTGCCGCCGAGCTCGGGGACGATCGTGTTCGACGGGCGCGACATCACCGGGACGCCCGCGCACCGCGTCCCCCATCTCGGCCTCGCGCGCTCGTTCCAGCGCACCAACGTGTTCCCGGCCTTTTCGCTTCTCGACAACGTCTGGGTCGCGGCCTTCGCCTGCGGCCCGTCGTGGAGGGGGCTCGCGTGGCGGCGCGCCGACCGCTACCCGGAGGTGAGGGCGCGGGCGCTCGCGGCGCTCTCCGACGTCGGGCTCGCCGACAAGGCCGGCCAGCCCGTACGCGAGATCTCGCACGGCGAGCAGCGCCAGCTCGAGCTCGCCATCGCGCTCGCCGCCGCGCCGCGCGTGCTCTTGCTCGATGAGCCGGCGGCGGGCCTCTCGCCCGAGGAGACGCGCAAGCTCGTGGCGCTGGTGCGGGGGCTGAAAGGCCGTTACACCATCGTGCTGATCGAGCACAAGATGGACATCATCATGAGCGTCTCGGACCGCATCTCGGTCATGCACTTCGGCAGCCTGATCGCCGAGGGCACGCCCGTCGAAATCCAGCGCAACCCCGAAGTGCGGCGCGCGTATCTGGGCGGAGTGGCCGCGTGATCCTCGAGATCAGCGGCATCGACACCTATTACGGCCTCGGCCATATTCTCCACGGCTTGTCCCTCAGCGTGGCCGAAGGCGAGGTCGTGGCGCTCCTGGGCCGCAACGGTGCCGGAAAAACGACCACCTTGCGGTCCGTCACCGGCCTCACCCCGCCGCGCGCGGGCGAGATCCGCTACAAGGGCCGGAACATCGCCGGTCTCGACACCCACAGGATCTCGCAGATGGGCATCGCCCTCGTCCCGGAGACGCGCGGCATCTTCTCCTACCTCACCGCGCGCGAGAACCTCGCGATCGCGCAGCGCAAGGGATCGCGCTGGCAGATGGACACCGTGCTCGATCGCTTCCCTGCCCTGCGAGAGCGCATGGAGAGCAAGGGGCGACTGCTCTCAGGCGGGGAGCAGGAGATGCTCGCCATCGCCCGCGCCCTCATGACCGGGCCGGATCTCCTGCTGCTGGACGAGCCCTCGCAGGGCCTCGCGCCGATGGTCGTGAGCGCGGTGATGGAGACCATCCGGGAGCTGAAGAGCCAGCGCGTGAGCATGCTGCTCGTCGAGCAGAACGCCGAGATGGCGCTGCAGCTCTCCGACCGGGTGTATGTGATCGACCACGGCGCGGTGGTGTTCGAAGGGACGAGCGCCGCGCTGCGCAACGACCGTGGCGTCATGGCGACCTACCTGGGCGTGGGCTGATTCCGGGCGCGCGAGATATCATTCCGGCCCGCGGCGCTTATCAAAAAGGAGCCTGTATGTTCGTCCTGTCGGTCGATCTCCGCATCAAGCCCGAGAACGTCGAGAGCTTCATCGCCAACGCGCTCGAGAACGCAGCGCACTCGCGCAAGGAGCCGGGCTGCAAGCAGTTCGACGTCCTCGTGAACCCGAAGGACCGGACGCACGCGATGCTCTACGAGGTGTATCTGGACGAAAAGGCATTCGAAGCGCACCAGGAGACAGCGCACTTCAAGAAATATCTCGCCGATGCAGTGCCCCTGGTCGCCTCGCGCGAGCGCCAAGTCTGGAAGCGCGCCGCGCCCTGAGCCGGGATCGGACTAGGCAGCCAACGGTTGTCAGGAAAGGACGGCTTCTTCCCACGCAGGCTTGCGTTGATCGACCCGAGACCTTCGCCTTCATCAGGTCGAGAGGTCCGCGGGCGGCGGCAGGCTGCCGACGTGGGTGGTGAGGATGCGCCGGGGGGTTCCGCTTCACGCCTTGTGCGAAACCGGATTTCGCTGCCGGCGCCAGGCCGCAGGCGGCATTTCGAATTCGCGCTTGAACGCCCGGTTGAACGCCGATTCCGACTCGTAGCCGGATTCCTCGGCGATCCCTGCGATGGCGCGGTCGCTCGAGCGCAGCGCCGCGGCGGCGAGCACGAGCCGCCAGCGCGTCAGGTATTGCATCGGCGGCTGGCCGAGCAGGTCCCCGAACCGCTGGGCGAGCGCCGAGCGCGAGAGGCCGACCCCCTCGGCGAGATCGTCCACCGTCCAATCGTGCGCCGGCCGCTCGTGCATCAGGCCGAGCGCGCGCCCGACGTAGCGGTCGCGCAATCCCGCCAGCCAGCCGGTCTGCCGCTCCGGCAGCGTCTCGATATAGCGGCGCATCGCTTCGACGAACAGCAGCTCGGCGAGTTTGGAGAGTAGTGTCGCCGAGCCGGGGCCCGGCGCCGTGTTCTCCTGCGCGCCCCGGCGCGCAAGGCTCATCAGCCATGCGGCGCCCGGGCCGTCGCCGAGCGGCACGTGCAGCAGGCGCGGCAGCGCGTCGAGCAGCAGGCGGCAGAGCGCCTTGTCGCAGGAGAGGAAACCGCACAGGATTCGCGCCTCGTCGCCGCCGCCGCCGTGATCGATGGTCGGCATTCCGCCCGGAGGCGCCGGCCGCATGAGCGAGTCGGCATCGACGGGCGCGAGCTGCAGGTCGCTTCCGAGCAGGTTCGTGTCGCCCTGCGGCATGAGAACGAGGTCGCCGGAGGCAATGTCGATGGGTTCGCCGCCCGCGGCGAGCCGCACCTTGCAGCGCCCCTCCGTGACGATGTGGAAGAATACGACGGGGTTGAGCGGGCGGAGCATCTCGGCAGCTCCGTAGCTGGGATGCGTCTCCACGCACCACGGCGCGGTGAAGCGGGCTTCGAGGAAAAGCGCCCCGTTGAGCTTCACCGCGTGCAACAGATCGGATAGGGCATCCATGAAGGCGTTTGGGGCAAAAGACCCGGCGAATCGGTCAAGACGCGAAGGCGCCGGCCGGAAATACTAGCACCCTGGCAACGATTTCCATACCCGTGACGTCAACCCACCCCAGGAGGACAACATGTCCGCAGTGATCTCCACTTCCTCGCCCGCCGTCGATCTCGCCGCAGCTACCATGAATCCAAACAAAGCGTTGTGGGAGAAAGGCGACTTTACCCAGATTGCCGCCTTCATGCGTCAATCTGGAGAAGCGGTCGTCAAGTCTCTCGCGATAACGACGCCGCTGCGAGTTTTGGACCTCGGTTGCGGAGATGGCACTACGGCGGTTCCTCTGGCCCTTTTGGGGGCTGAAGTTGTTGGAATCGACATTGCCAAGAACCTCGTTGACGCCGGCAACAAACGAGCTGCAGAGGCCGGTCTCAAGCGACTGAAATTTCAAGAAGGAGATGCGTGCAACTTGCAAGGGGTCAGCGACCATTCGTTTGATTTGACCCTCTCCGTGTTCGGCGCCATGTTTGCTCCCAAGCCCTTCGACGTAGCCAAGGAGATGGTCCGGGTCACAAAACCAGGGGGTCGCATTGTGATGGGTAACTGGATCCCAAACGATACGACATCATTCGTGTCGCAGCTGCTGAAGATAAGCTCGGCGTTTACGCCTCCGCCTCCGGAAGGCTTCGTCAGTCCGATGACTTGGGGCGTGGATACTCACATCATCGAGCGTTTTGGCCAGGCCGGAGTGCCCAAGGAGAAAATATCCACGGTCAAGGATACGTTCTATTTCATATCGCCTGACAAAGGCCCGACACATTTCATCGAATTATTTGAACGGTTCTATGGTCCGACCATGAACGCCGTCGAAGCGGCTCAAAGGAGCGGAAAAGCGGAGGAGCTCCACAAACAACTTTTGGAACTGGCGAAAGCACAGAACAAGAGCCCTGACGGCAGCACCTCAATACCCGCTACCTTTTTGCGAGTGACCGTCAGCCTTTGAGGACGATTGAAATGATAACGTGACACAAAGGCCAGTCTCGACCTGCCTGTTCATGCACTCGGCGACCGCGCTTTTCATGTGTAGGTCGCAGGCGGCGCGATCGTAAAGCGCCCCCGGCGAGCTTCGCCTTCATCAGATCGAGCAGATTCCCGGGCCGCAGCCAAGTCAATAGCAAAACAAGGGCTTACCCCGGCAATTGACGCATCGGTCGCCCCCGATCCCGGTCGAAGATCGAGATGCTCCCGGGATCTCGTCTGGGCGCCAAGGAAGGGGTCCTCACTCGACCCGTGGCCATCGGACGGTCTTGGGTAATCTTTGCGTTAGATCAAATGGCTAGCCCGGCGGAACCGCTAAATTGAGTTTGCATTTTGGACGCCCCCACTGCTATGAAGCCGAAAAACCGACGGGGTTCCTCAAACGCGCAAGCCGGGAGCGCTGTGGAGACAAGCGAAAGGCGAAAGTTCGAGATTGTGGCGCGTGAGGACTTCTCGGACGTCACCTACCTGCTGGAAATCCATCATCCCTTGATGGCCAGGGCCGCGAAGCCGGGCCAGTTCGTCATTGTCATGTCGCATGAGCATGGCGAGCGCATTCCGCTGACCATCGCCGACTTCGACCGGCTGAAGGGAACCATCACCTTGGTCATCCAGGCGGTGGGGAAGACGACCCGGGAGATGCAGCAGAGCTGTCAGGTCGGCACCGCGCTCTATGGACTAGTGGGCCCCATGGGTGTCCCCAGCCACACCGGCGGCGCCAGGAAGGTCGCTTGTGTCGGGGGCGGGCTCGGCGTAGCCCCCATCTTTCCCCTGGCGCGTGCCTTCAAGGAAAACGGCGCGTACGTGATCGGCATCGTCGGATTCAGGACCAAGGACCTCGTTTTCTGGGAGGACAAGTTCAGGGCCTGCTGCGACGAGTTCATTATTTGCACGAACGACGGCTCGGCGGGGATCAAGGGATTGATCACCGACGGCATCGAGCTCGCCATCGAGAAGCACCCCGATATCGGCGAGCTGGTCGCGATCGGCCCGCCCATCATGATGAAAGCCTGCGCCGAAGCGACGCGGCCTCACAAGATCAAGACCGTCGTGAGCGTCAACCCCATCATGGTCGATGGAACCGGAATGTGCGGCGGCTGCCGCGTGAAGGTGGGCGGCCAGGTGAAGTTCGCCTGCGTAGACGGCCCGGACTTCGACGGCCACCAGGTTGACTTCGACGACTTGATGTCCCGCCTGCGGCGTTTTAGCCAGGCGGAACGGGCTGCCACGGAGCGCTGGTCGGAGAGCTGTCGCATGAAAAACCCCGGGTCACCGGGCCTGCCGTCGCCGGATCAGTCAGGTGAAGCGCTTGCGCTGCCGGATCCGTTCGAAGAGGCAAAAGGGGGTTAGATGGCAAAGAAAAAGACGATACGGACCATTCCCCAGAAAAGGGCCCCGATGCGCCAACAGGATGCGCACCGGCGCGCGAAGAATTTTGAGGAGGTCAACTGCGGCTATGGTCTTGAGGATGCGTTGCACGAAGCCGAGCGTTGTCTGGACTGTCCGGACGCGGCTTGCATCGAAGGCTGCCCGGTGGGCATCGACATCCCGGGCTTCATCATGAAGATCGGCGCGAAGGACTTCCGCGGCGCCTACGACCTCATCACCCAGACGAATCTCCTGCCGGCCATCTGCGGCCGCGTCTGCCCGCAAGAGAGTCAGTGCGAGGGCGTGTGCCCTGTCGGCGAAACGCTGGAACCGGTGGCAATCGGCCGGCTCGAGCGCTGGGTCGGCGATCTCGCCATCGCGGAGGGCTGGAGCAATATTCCGTATATCGAGCCCAACGGCTTCAAAGTCGGGATCGTCGGGTCCGGGCCCGCCGGCATGGCGTGCGCCGCCGACATGGCGAAGGCGGGCTGCGACGTCACCGTCTACGAAGCCTTTCATCAAGCGGGAGGCGTCCTGAGGTACGGCATCCCCGATTTCCGCCTCCCAAACGAGGTGATCGATGCCGAGGTTGATAACCTGCGCAAGCTCGGCATCAAGTTCGAGTGCAATACTCTGGTCGGGCGTTTGTTCACCATTGAACAGATGATCGATGAGATGGACTACGACGCCGTCTTTATCGGAACAGGCGCCGGCTACCCGCAGTTGATGGGGATCCCGGGCGACTCTCTCAACGGGGTGCTCTCGGCCAACGAACTTCTGACGCGTTGCAACCTGATGCGCGCCAGGGAATTCCCGAACTACGATACGCCGGTGCCGATCGGCCGGCGCGTGGCGGTCATCGGTTCCGGAAACACGGCCATGGACGCCCTGAGAGTCTGCCTCCGGTTGGGCGCCGAGAAGGTGCATTGCATCTACCGGCGCACCCAGGCGGAAAGCCCGGCGCGAGCCGAGGAGCTTCATCATGCCGAGGAGGAAGGGGTCGAATTCCATTGGCTCACCAGCCCCGTCGAAATACTCGATGACGGCAAGGGCAAGGTGCGGGCCATGCGCTGCATTCGCATGGAGCTCGGCGAGCCGGACGCCTCAGGCCGGCGCCGCCCCGTTCCCGTTGCGGGCAGCGAATTCGAGTTCGAGACCGACATGGTCGTATTTGCGATCGGCACAAACGCAAATCCGATCATCGGCCAGACCTCGAAGCTGAACCTCGACAAGCGCGGTTACATCGAGGCGGACGCAAGCCTCGCCACTTCCATGGCAGGCGTGTTCGCCGGCGGCGACATTGTCACCGGCGCCGCCACCGTGATCGAAGCGATGGGCGCGGGCCGCAAGGCCGCGCGCAGCATGAAGGCCTACCTCGGGATCCGCAATGCCGATGCTGCCGGCCTCACCGAACGCCAGGGCAGCAGCGGAAAACTGTTCGGGATCGACCTGAACGAACGGAATTTCGCGCGCGTGCGCGTCGCCTAGCCCATGCCATGGACGATACCGTCATCCTGAAATCCCCCGGGAAAGCCGCCCGGAAAAACCGCCCGCCTGCCGGCGAGAAAGCGGTCATCACGTTGAAGGAGCACATCGTCGAGGTGATCAGCGATTCCGGCGAGGGCGCGCAACGCTGCGGCCAGTCCCTCGGCTCGATCGCCGCAAGAATGGGCAACGGCATCTGGACGGTCGAGATCATCCCCGCCGAGATCCGGCCTCCGGCGCGCAGCGTTGCCGGAGCCAGCGGAAACCGCATTCGCATGGGCTCGGGCCGCGTGACCAACGGCGGCGATGAAACGGACCTCGTGGTGGCTTTCAACGAGCAGGTGCTGCTCGGTCGGGTGCGGGACGGTGAGCTCAAGCCCGGCTGCATCATCCTGATGGAAAGCATGTGGCGGACTCATTCCGATCCGAAGATCGTGGCGTCGTACGTCGAAGCCCATGACCGCCTCGTGGCGGCAGGTTACCGCGTATACGAGATTCCGATGGAACAGGAGTGCCGCGCCCTTATTGCAGATGCGCGGCGCGGCAAGAACATGTTCGCGCTGGGCATGCTGTGCAGCCTCTACAGCCTGGACCTGCAGCTCGGGCGCGAGCAGATCGCGATCACCTTCGGCAAGAAGGACCCGAGCGTGATCAAGTCGAACGTCATGCTGCTGGAGGCGGGCCACAAATGGGCCGAGGCCAGCCTCGATCTCAAGTTCCGCATTCCTGCGGTCCGGTCCAGGGAGCCGCAGGTGGTGGTCAACGGCAACACGGCGCTCGCGCTCGGCGTGCTGGCATCGGGCATGGAAATCTGCGCGATGTATCCCATCACCCCCGCCACCTCGGCGTCGCACTACCTGAGCGAGGTCTTCGAAAAGGTGGGCGGCGTGGTGCACCAGGCCGAAGACGAGATCGCGGCCTGCGCCTTCGCGATCGGCGCTTCCTACGCCGGCAAGTGCACGGTCACCATCACCTCGGGCCCCGGATTTTCTCTCAAGCAGGAAGCGATCGGGCTCGCGGTCATGGGCGAGATTCCCCTGGTGGTCGTGAACGTTCAGCGCGGCGGCCCCAGTACCGGACAGCCGACGAAGCCCGAGCAGGGCGACTTGCTGGCTGCAATTTTCGGCAGCCACGGCGACGCGCCAAAAGTGGTCATGGCGCCGAGCACCATCGAGGACTGTTTCTACTCAATCATCACCGCGCGCAAGATCGCCGAGACCTTCAACATGGTGGTGGTCGTCCTTTCCGACGCCGGCCTGGCCACCTCCCAGCAGCCTTTCCCGCGGCCCCGGTTCAGCGAGTCGTGGATTGCACCGCCCGTCGACCAAAGCGCCGTTCCGGAGGGCGCGATGCCCTACGACTGGGATGCGACGACGGGGCTGGCGCGCCGCTTCATCCCGGGACAGCCCGGGGGCATGCACACCCTGACCGGACTCGCCCACGACCGCGCGAGCCATGTCGCCTACGACCCGGAGAGCAACGAGGAAAGCATTCATTTCCGCAGCCTGAAGCTGGCTGCGCTGCAGAAGACCCTGAAGGCCCCGCCCGTGTTCGGCGGCGCGGAGGGCGAATTGCTGGTCGTCGGCTGGGGCAGCACCCAAGGCGCAATCGAAGAAGCGGTCGAGTCCTTGCGCGCGCAAGGCCGCAAGGTGTCGTCGATGCATCTGAGATTCCTCCAGCCCCTGCCTCCGGGGATCAAGGAAATCATGCAACGGTTCCAGAAGGTCATGACCATCGAAGGCAATTGGTGCGACCGCGCGCAGGACGAGATCATCGACGAATCCAACCGCCGCTACTCGGCGCTGGCCATGCTGCTGCGGGCGCGCTACCTGATCGATGTCGACTGCTGGAGCGAGCTGCGCGGCCAGCCGATCAAGCCCGGCACCATCCGTCGCGTAATAGGCGAAAAGCTGAATCGCCGCGAAAAGGCGGGAAGACCATGACAACGACTGCCACCGATTGCCTGCTGCGGATTTACGAGGAGCATCATGAGCTGGAGGACTATCAGAGCGGCGTGCCGCGCTGGTGCACCGGCTGCGGCGACAACGCCATTCTCGCCGCCGTGCAAAGGCTGTGCCGCGACGAGGGCCTGCGTCCGGAGAAAACGGTGTTCGTATCGGGAATCGGCTGCTCGAGCCGCTTTCCCCATTACATGAAGACCTACGGGTTCCACGGCATTCACGGTCGCGCGCTTCCCGTCGCCGAGGGCGTCAGGATGGCGCGGCCGGATCTGCACGTGTTCGTCAATACCGGCGACGGCGACTGCTGCAGCATCGGCGCCGCGCACTGGATCCACGCCGTGCGCTACAACATGGACATGACGGTGTTTCTCCACGACAATCAGATTTACGGTCTGACCAAAATGCAGGCCTCGCCCACCTCACCCAAGGGGTTGAAGAGCAACACCACTCCTCGAGGCGCCTACCTGGAGGCGCTGCAGCCGCTGACCGTCACGCTGGGCGTGCAGAACGTCTCGTTCGTCGCACAGGCGGTCGACTGGATCCCCGAGCTTCTCTACGACATCGTCAAGGCCGCCTATCGCCACAAGGGATTTTCCTTCGTGCGCATCATCCAGCGCTGTCCCGAGTGGCTGCCGACACTTCTCGATCCCTGGCTGCACGATCCGCAGAAAGTCCTGCTCCTGAACCACGAGCAGGGACTCCAGGTGAGCGCAGGCTTGGCCAAGGTCTACAAGAATCAGGAGCAACACGATCCGTCGAATCTCAATAGGGCGCGAGAAATCGCGTCGTGCATCGACCCTATCCCCGTGGGGATCCTGTATCGAAATCAACACATCCCCTGCTACGAGGACCTGCGGCGCTCCAGGCAGCTGCGCACGACCGAATTCATCAAGAACGGCCTCGATGCGGAATTCGACAAGTTCACCGTCTGGCCCCAGGAAACGGAAAGGCAGCGGATTGCGTAAGGCATTAGCGCGCCCGGCAAAGAGACATTCGAAGATGCTCATGGAAACCGACCTTCAAGCCCAGGTTGCCTTCTTCTTGGCGGGAAGGAGATCCGGCGATCGCCTGGACGCCATCGACGGCCTCGATTTGCATCCCGCTCTTTTCGTCGGATACCGCGATCTCACCCGGCTGCGCTACGACTTTCCGCTGGTGCTGGCTCAAAAGAGCCCGGACGACGCGTTCGTGCAGTCCCTCTCCGGCATGCTCGACCGCGTCCTCCAAGGAATGGCCAACGGCAGCGACGGCGAGCGTTTGAGAAAGCACATCCTGCAACAGGAGCAGGAAATCCGCGTCTTGGTCGCCGAAGGCGCCACCGGATCGCTCTCCACGCTGTGGGACGGGGCTGCAGGCCGGCTCATGTCTGGAACCCGAGCGGGAACCCAGGAGCTGCTGAAGGATAGTTTGACCCGCGCCCGCACCGCTCTCAAGGTGGACGGAGAAGTCATCGACTGCGACGCAGCCATGCCCGCCCGGCTCCTGCGCCACGCCTGGAGCACGCTGCAGGCGAAGAAAGCCCGCCGGTTCCGGCAGAACATCGACCGGCTGATGCTGAAGCTCGCGGATATTCTGCGGGTCGATTTCCTGCGCTCGAAAGCCGGACGCAGTGCGCACAGCCTCGAGGTCTCGGTCGGGACCTCGTATAACGACGCTTTCGATTTCGAGGCAATGTCGCGCATGCTCGCCAGGGCAACGCCCGAGGCCTTGCTGCCCGAGAGCCGGCGCCGTCGGATCGGCCGGCTGCTTTCGGTGCTCAAGTCGCAGCGATTCTTTCCTGCGCCCGGCGATGCCCGCGATCAGGGCGATCGTGCTGCGCCCTATTCCTTCGAATTCGACAGCTGCATCCCAGCCCTCGAGGCTTATCGCGAGCGGCTGCCCGGGGTGATCGAACTCGCCAAGGTTATCGCGATCGCCACGCTCGAGGTCGAGGGCGAATACGTCGAAGCGAGACACGATTCCTTCTTCGACGGATTTGGCGAGAACGGGCTGGATCCGACGGAACTGGCCCTGTTTCCGGACTACCTGGTGTGCATCAGCGCGGCAAAAATGCAGGGCGCCGAGAACGCAGCACTCACGGAGATGCTTTCCGCCGGCCTGCCGGCGAAGGTCGTCGTCCAGACCGACGACCTATCGGAGGAGTCGCCGGTCGGCAGCGGACATGTCGCCTTCAGCCTGCGCAGCAAGCAGCTCGCCAGCATGGCGATCGGCTTCAACGACGTCTTCGTACTACAGTCGAGCAGCTCGAACCTGTTCGAGATCCGGGACGGGATCCTCAAGGGATTGGCCTATCCGGGAGCCGCCCTGTTCAGCGTATTTTCCGGCGCCCCGGGAAGAGCGGCCGGACTTTCGCCTTATTTGATCGCAGCCGCGGCAATGGAATCGCGCGCCTTTCCCGCCTTCACCTACGATCCCTCTGCGGGCTCCGACTGGGCATCACGGTTTTGCGTTGCCGACAATCCACAGGCGGAACTGGACTGGCCGGTGCACGGCTTTGCTTACGAAGATGAAGCGCACCAGAAAATCTCCGAGGATATCGCTTTCACGCTGGTCGACTTCCTCGCCTGCGACCGGCGCTACGCCAGGCACTTTGCACGGGTTCCAAGAGCGAAGTGGAACGGATCCCTGACAGCCGTCGGCGAGTGGGTGGCCCGTGAGACCCAAGGCCTGCCCGATAAGGTCCCCTGCCTGCTGATGGTTGACTCTGACAACGTGCTGCAGAAGGTGATCGCCGACGACGAGCTGATCCGGGCGGCGCGCCGGTGCCGTGAGATGTGGCACAGCATGCAGGAACTCGGCGGCATCAACAATTCGCACGCGCTGCAACTGCTCGCGCGCGAGCGCAAGATCTGGGAAGAGCATCTGCAACGCGAAACCGGGGCGCGGACACGCGATACGATTCCAGCGACGCCGGAAGCGGCCTCGGCACCCGCAGCAGCGCAGGCAGCGCCGGTTGCAGCCGCCGCGCAAGCGGAACCGCCGCAAGAGAAGTCATCCGACGAGGCCCATATTGAAACGGCGCGCTGCACGAGCTGCGATGAGTGCACCAAGATCAATGACCGGATGTTCGCCTACGATGCGAACAAGCAGGCCTACATCGCGAATTCCGACGCCGGAACCTACTTGCAGCTCGTGGAAGCCGCCGAGAGCTGCCAGGTATCGATCATCCATCCGGGCAAGCCGCGCAACCCGAACGAACAGGGGTTGGAAGAACTGCTGAAGCGGGCCGAACCTTTTCTCTAGCCCCGGAAAAGTTCAGGGCCCAAGCCGGGTCCCGCATAGGGCAGGCCGCCAGCCGTTATCGCAGCGTCGCGTTGATCTGTTCCAGTACGGCCGCCCCCGGACAAAGCTCTTTTTCTCCAAGCCTGTTGAACGGCGTGTCCACGGTATTGAGGTGGGCGTGGAGGTCTTCGGGGTTGGGATCGAGGTACAACAAACCGGTGACGACCTCCCCTTTCGCCGCGTGATGGGCGACGTACTCCAGGGCCTTCACGTGGTCGGTGGGATCGTACTCGGGATGGGTCTTGCGCAGACGGAGGATCGACCCGTCGTGCTGCGGCACAGTGATCGCGTCGCCGTCGACGTAGTCCACGGTGATCGCTTCGCGGCTCGGCCAGAAGTCGAGGCGGTTCACCGCTTCGTTGTGCTCGCGCACGTAGTCGTAGCTCTTGGTCGAGCCCGGGTGGTTGTTGAACGCCACGCAAGGGCTGATGACGTCGATGAAGGCCGCGCCTTCGTGCGCGATCGCCGCTTTGACGAGAGGAATGAGCTGCGCCTTGTCGCCCGAGAAGCTGCGCGCGACGAAGGTCGCACCCATGATGAGCGCGAGCGACACGGTGTCCACCGGCGCCTCCGCGTTCACCTGCCCGCGCTTCGCCTTCGAGCCCTTGTCCGCGGTCGCCGAGAACTGGCCCTTGGTCAACCCGTACACGCCGTTGTTCTCGAGGATGTAGGTCATGTTGACGCCGCGGCGCATGACGTGCGCGAACTGCCCCAGGCCGATCGACGCCGAGTCGCCATCCCCCGAAACGCCGAGGTAGATGAGCTCGCGGTTGGCGAGATTTGCGCCGGTGAGCGCCGAGGGCATGCGTCCGTGGACGGTGTTGAAGCCGTGCGAGTTACCGAGGAAATAATCCGGCGTCTTCGACGAGCAGCCGATCCCCGAGAGCTTGGCGACCCGGTGCGGCAGGATGTCGAGCTCGAAGAAGGCCTGGATCAGCGCCGCCGAGATCGAGTCGTGGCCGCAGCCGGCGCACAGCGTCGAGACCTTGCCTTCGTAGTCGCGGCGCGTGTAGCCGACCTTGTTCTTGCGGAGGGTCGGGTGGTGGAGCTTGGGTTTGGCGAGATAGGTCATAGATCACGACCCCGGCGCTTCGCCACCCCTCCTCACATGAGGAGGGGAAAAGGACGAACACCTTGCCTCGGAATATCCAGTTTTGAGTCCTGCTTTCATGCTGCCTTGTCCTTCTTGATGAGCGGGCGCACGTTGAGCGCCGCGACGATCTCGGCGATCTCCTCGGTGATGAAGCGCGCGGTAATAGGCGTGCCGTCGTAGTGCAGGATGGGGATGAGGCTCGCGGGGTTGATGCCGGCGTCGTTCACGAGGAGGGTCTTCAGTTGCGCGTCGCGGTTCTGCTCGACCACGAATACCTTGGAGTGCGAGGCCACAAAATCGAAGAGCTCGTCCTGGAACGGGAAGGCGCGCACGCGCAGCGCGTTGACGAAAACGCCCTTCGCGGCAAGCGATTCCAGCGCCTCCTGCATAGCCGGGCCGGTTGAGCCGTAGAAGATCGCGCCGAAGCGCGCCGGCACTTTCGACGGGGTTAGCACGGGCTTGGGCACCAACGTCTTGGCCGTCTCGAACTTCTTGAGCAGCCGCTGCATGTTGGCCTTGTAGTCCGCGCCCTGCTCCGAGTAGACCGCGTAGGCGTTCTTCGAGGTGCCGCGGGTAAAGTAGCTGCCTTTCGAGGGGTGCGTGCCTGGATAGGTGCGAAACGGGATGCCGTCGCCGTCCACGTCCAGATACCGGCCGAACTCCCTGCCGGCGTCGAGCATCTCGGCCGTCATCACCTTGCCGCGATCGTAGCGGCGGGTATCGTCCCACTTGAGCGGCGCGGAGAGGCGCTGGTTCATGCCGATGTCGAGATCGGTCATGAGGAACACCGGCGTCTGCAGCCGGTCGGCGAGATCGAGCGCGAGCGCCGCGAACTCGAAGCACTCCGTGGGATCTTCCGGGAAGAGCAGCACGTGCTTGGTGTCGCCGTGGCCCGCATACGCGCAGGAGAGGACGTCGGACTGCTGCGTGCGCGTCGGCATGCCGGTCGAAGGCCCGCCCCGCTGCACGTCGATGATGGTGACCGGGATCTCGGCGAAATACGCGAGCCCGATGAATTCGGTCATGAGCGAGATGCCGGGACCCGCGGTCGCGGTGAAGGCGCGCGCGCCGTTCCACCCCGCCCCGACCGCGATGCCGATCGAAGCGAGCTCGTCCTCGCCCTGCACGATCGCGAACCTGTTTTTGCCGCTGTCCTTGTCAACCCTCAGCTTCGAGCAGTATTTCTGGAAGGCTTCGGCGAGCGACGAGGATGGGGTGATCGGGTACCAGGCGCACACCGTCGCCCCGCCGTAGACGCAGCCGAGCGCAGCCGCGGCGTTGCCCTCGATGAAGATCTTGTCGCCGACGGCGTTCGCCTCGCCTTTCAGGGGGCGCACCCGAATGCCCAGGGGGCATTTCAGATGCTCGAGCGCGTAGGTGCGCCCGAGCTGAAGCGCGTTGAGGTTGGGTTTCAAGAGCGCTTCCTTGCCCCGGTACTGCTCGCCGATCAACTCGGCGATCGCGAGCGGGTCGACGTCAAGCAGCGCCGAGAGCGCCCCGACGTAAATGATGTTCTTGAAGAGCTGGCGCTGGCGCGCGTCGGTGTAGGCTTGGTTGCAGATCTCGGTGAGCGGCAGGCCGAGGACGTTGATGTCGTCGCGGAACTTCGCCTTGGGCAGTGCCTTGGTGTTGTCGTAGAAGAGATAGCCGTCCGTGTCGATTTCTTTCACGTCGGCGTCCCAGGTCTGCGGATTCATCGCAACCATGAGATCGACCCCGCCGCGCCGGCCGAGCCAGCCGGACTCCGACACGCGCACTTCGTACCAGGTGGGCAGGCCCTGGATGTTCGACGGAAAGATGTTGCGCGGCGAGACCGGCACGCCCATGCGCAGGATAGCTTTCGCGAAGAGCTCGTTCGCGGAGGCCGAGCCCGAGCCGTTCACGTTGGCGAACTTGACGACGAAGGCGTTGACGGATTCGATTCTCTTGGTCATGGCTGATCTACCCGTCCCCTCCTCTTTGAGGAGGGGTGGCGCGAAGCGCCGGGGTGGTAATTTCTGCGACCGAACCCCACAACCACCCCGCCGGCCGTTGGCCGGCACCCCTCCTTAAGTAAGGAGGGGAAGAAGACGGCTGTTACGTTGCGTCGCATATCACGCGGCCTTCCTCTGCGGGGTGCGGCAGCCGTGCCCGGCGTGGGTCAGGTCGAGCAGGAACTTCTGCATGTCCCAGGCGCCGGTCGGGCAGCGCTCGGCGCACAGGCCGCAGTGCAGGCACACGTCTTCGTCCTTGACCATCACCTTGCCCGTTTTAAGCCCGCCCGACACATACAGGTCCTGGGTCGGGTTCTTCGCTGGCGCCATGAGCCGCGTGCGCAGGTCGGGCTCATCGCCGTTCGTGGTGAAGGTGATGCAGTCCATCGGGCAGATATCCACGCAGGCGTCGCACTCGATGCAGAGCTTGTCGGCAAACACCGTCTGCACGTCGCAGTTGAGACAGCGCTGCGCTTCCTTGAATCCGGTCATCGGGTCGAAGCCGAGCTCGACCTCGACCTTGATGTTCTTGAGCGTGATTCTCTTGTCTTTCCACGGAACCTTGTAGCGCTCGTCGGGCGAGATGGCGTTGTCGTAGCTCCACTCGTGGATGCCCATCTTCTGGCTTGAGAGGTTCACGATCGGCGACGGACGCTCTCTGATGTCCTCGCCGTTGAGGAGCTTGTCGATCGAGATCGCGGCGTCGTGGCCGTGTGCGACCGCCCAGATGATGTTCTTCGGCCCGAAGGCCGAGTCGCCGCCGAAGAACACCTTCGGCTGCGTGGATTGCATGGTGACCTTGTCCACGACCGGCATGCCGTGCCGGTCGAACTCGATCCCCACATCGCGCTCGATCCAGGGGAAGGCGTTCTCCTGCCCCACCGCGACCAGCACGTCGTCGCATTCGAAATGCGGGTCGGGCTCGCCGGTGGGCACGAGGCTGCGTTTGCCTTTGTCGTCGTACACGGCCTTGACCTTTTCGAAGATCATGCCCGTCAGTTTTCCGTTCTCATGCTCGAAGGTCTTCGGGACGAGGTAGTTGAGGATCGGAATTCCCTCGTGCTGCGCGTCCTCCTTTTCCCAGGGCGAGGCTTTCATCTCCTCGAAGCCCGAGCGCACGATGACCTTCACGTTCTCCCCGCCCAGTCGCTTGGAGGACCGGCAGCAGTCCATTGCAGTATTGCCGCCGCCCAGGACGATGACGCGCTTGCCGATTTTGTCGGTGTGGCCGAAGGAGACCGAGGACAGCCAGTCGATGCCGATGTGAATGTTCTTCGCGGCTTCCTTGCGCCCCGCGATGTCGAGGTCGCGCCCGCGCGGCGCGCCCGAGCCGACGAAGACCGCGTCGTAATTTTCCCCGAGCAGCTTCTTCATGCTGCCGATCTTGGCGCCGCCCTTGAACTCGACGCCGAGGTCGAGGATGTAGCCGACCTCCTCGTCGATCACTTCCATGGGCAGGCGGAAGCGCGGAATCTGCGACCAGATCATTCCGCCCGCGCGCGGGTCCTGGTCGAACACGGTGACCGAATACCCGAGCGGCGCGAGATCGCGCGCCACGGTAAGCGAGGCGGGCCCCGCGCCGACGCAGGCGATGCGCAGGCCGTTTTTCTTTCCGGCGGGCTTGGGCATGCGCGCCCTGACGTCGCCCTTGTTGTCGGCAGCGACGCGCTTCAAGCGGCAGATGGCGACCGGTTCGGGCCCCTTATGATCGCTCGCCGCATTGGGCTCCCTATGGTCGCTCGCCGCATTGGGCTCGCTTGGGCCGTTATTTTCCTCGACGCGTCCCCGCCTGCACGCGGGCTCGCACGGGCGGTCGCAGGTGCGGCCGAGGATCCCGGGAAAGACATTGGAGTGCCAGTTGACCATGTAGGCGTCGTCGTAACGCCCTGCTGCGATCAACCGGATGTATTCGGGGACTGGAGTGTGGGCCGGACAGGCCCACTGGCAATCTACGACTTTATGGAAATATTCGGGAGCGCCGATATCGGTCGGTTTCAACGCGCCTTCTCCGTACGGACGCTTTTCAAGTTGCGAATCCCCAGTAAGCTCAATACTACAGTCTCAAAATGCGGCTGAAAAGGCTGAAATATCAGTTACTAGTAAAAATACCCCGAAGGCGAGGCGCTAGCGGCAGGTCGCACCCGCCGCAGCTGCGATGCGACGCTCAGAGGCGCCAGGCGATCTCGCGAGGTTGAGACATACACGGGAAAAACGAGCCAGAATAAACTTGAGGATGGAACATTAACTCATTGATAGACGACAGAAAACACGCACTGACTTACGTGCTCATCTTCGCCACTGACTACGGAAAAACCGCGGCTGAAACCTAGAAGGCAATATCGATTCTAGTGATCACGCGGATCGCGACGTGCGCGGGCCTTTTGCCGCGCCTCGCGCCTCGCGCGAGAGGGAGCCACAAAGAGCCAGTAAGCAAAGGCAATCGAAACGAGCAATGCACCTGCGCCTTCCAGCAATTGCCAACCTGTGCTCATGCGACCCTATTGGAATTTCCGGCTGCGTTTTGAGCCGGGGCGTAAATGTTACTCGCAATGCCAGGCTCTGGCAAGTTCTTCCCGAGACTTCTTAGGGAAAAGTGGTAGGGCGTGTAGGGATCGAACCTACGACCAACGGATTAAGAGTCCGCTGCTCTACCAGCTGAGCTAACGCCCCTTCGTTCGTGGGAATCCTGCTGGAAACTTCTCGAATGCGCGAATTTTAGCACACGCGATTCGCCGAGAAACCGGGCTCACGACACTGCCGTCGGCGCGAGCGCATCGATGTCGGTCACCACGTCCACGACGACCGGGCGGTCGGCCTTGAGCGCGCGCTGGATCGCCGGCTTGAGATCACTCGGCTTCTCGACTCGGATCCCGAGCGCACCGATGTCCTCGGCGATGCGCGCGAAATTGACCGGAGTATAGGTCCACAGCTCCCTCGCCTGCTCGGTTTGCTCGCCTCCGTACGCGCGGTCGAAGCCGCGCTTGGACTGGTTGCCGCTCGCGTTGTTGTTCACGACGGTGACCGAGTTGATCTTCCAGCGAACCGCGGTCTCGATCTCTCCGATGTGGTACCAGAGGCCGGCGTCGCCCGTAAACACCACGACCGGCCGCTCCGGGCTCGCGCACTTGGCGCCGATTCCCGCCGGGAATGCCCAGCCGAGGTGGCCGGCGCTCCTGATGTAGCTCTGTTTCGGCGAGCGCAAATCGTACATTCCGCCCATCCACATGCCGGCGTGCCCGGTGTCCACGACCACGATCGCATCGTCGGGAAGATTCTTGCTGAGCTCGTTGCAAATGCGCTCGGGCCGAATCGCAACGGCATCGGACTCGAGCATCTGCCGGTGCTTGGAATGCCACTCCTCGCAGATCGATCGCGATTTCTCGAGCCAGGGTTTGCGCTTTGCCGCCGTCGTGCCGTCCGCGCGCTCGATCATGCGCAATAGCGTCACCTTGACGTCACCGAGCACCGAAGCCTTGAGCGGGTAATTGCGCCCGAGTGCTTCCGCGTCGATGTCGATCTGGATCGCGGGCACGCCGATTCTTGGAACGGTCCAGAAGTTCGTCGTCATTCCCCCGGTCCCTGTGCCAACGAAGAACATGAGGTCCGCCTGCCCTATGACGCGGTTGGCGCTCTCGCGCGAGTAGGTGCCCGCGACTCCGACCGAAAGCGGATGCACGCCGGGTATCGAGTCCTTGCCGTTGAGGGAAGTCGCCACCGGCACGCCGAGCTTCTCGGCAAGGGCGACGAGCTCCCTCCCCGCTCCCGAGGCGCGCACGCCACCGCCCGCGACGATCACGGGGCGCTCGGCATCCTGCAAGACTTTCAGCGCATCGAGGAGGCTCTTCATCTCAGGCTCGGGCCGAAAAGGCGGCACGCGCGCGAATCGTTCCTCGACGAGCGGCTCCATCTCCGCCTCTTCGGCGTCGATCTGTCCCTCGTTTCCTCGGAACTGCAGGTGCACCGGCCCGGGAGCGCCTGAAACGGCCACGCGAAAGGCCTGCCGCACCATGTCGGGAAAACGCTCCACCGCATCCACGGTGGCGTTGAACTTGGTCACCGGCTCGAACGCCGGAACGTCATCCACCTCCTGATACACCTTGCGGAATTTGGTCTTGGCATCGCGCCCGCCGGTGAAAGCGATCACGGGCGAATGTGCGAGATACGCGTCTCGCAGGCCCGCGGCGAGATTGAGAGCGCCGATCACCTGAGCCATGCAGATGCCGGGCCGGCCCGAGACCCGGGCATAGCCGTCGGCCATGTACGCGGCGGATTTTTCGCCATGGGTGTGGATTCGCTTGATCTTCGTCCTGCGTTCCATCTCGGCGAAGGTCCGACGCAGCACCGCGGGCACCATGAAAACGTGCGTAACGCCATAGCCTTGCAGCATTTCGGCGAGACATTGGGCGCCGGTTATTCTTGCCATGATTACTTTATCGCGAGTGGATTTGTCGGAGACCCCACTGCGCCCGTAATCGGGATCGCCGGCGCGACGAACAGAAATTCGTACACCTTGTCGGCGGCGCAGTCCTCGGCCAGCTCCTTCACGTAGAAGATCTCGCCCATGGTCATGCCCATCATGGGGATGGTGATCCAGTGCCAGGGCTGGTTGATGCCGGGCTCGGTCTCGTTGGGCCGCACTTCGCAGCCCCAGGTGTCGCTCGCGAGCGCCGCAAGCTCGGTACGCTTTATCCAATCGAGCGTCTCGAAGCCGAAACCCGGCGCGTCGCCCCCGGGGTATCCGTCCCAGCTGCCCGCCTTCAACTTCGCTTCCATCTGCCCGGTGCGGACAACGACGAAGTCGCCGCGCTTCACCCTCACGCCTTGTGCCTCCGCGGTGCGGTCCAGATCCGCGCAGGTGATGGCGTAGCCATCTTCGAGAACTTCCTTGCCGAGGGCGCGCGGGACATCGAGGAACACGCCGCGGCCGACCATCCTCGCCTTGGTTTTCTCGATGCCGCACTTCTGCGCGCCGCTTGAGGTGACTTCGCGGCAGTCGTAGCCGTTCCACATGGAGTTCTCGTAGAACACGTGGCCCAGCCCGTCCCATTGCGTGCCGCACTGCAGGGGCATCACCACCATGTCGTCGGCAGCGCGGATGCCTCGGTGGTCGAGGACGCCGGAGTAGGCGTCGGTTCCGGTACGCAGCATGGTGTGCACCGGATTGATACGGCCCATCGCCTGGTACTTGCTCTTCGCGCCCTGCGGGCCGTTATTGTCGAAATTAAGCGCAAGCGAGATCACCTTGCCCTTCCTCACGAGCCGCGCCGCGGCGACGATATCCTGAGCCTGAGTGTGGTTGAGCGTCCCGATCTCGTCGTCGGGACCCCATTTACCCCAGTTCTTGTACTTCTCCGCGGCTTCGCGAAGGTCCTGTCGGGTAAGTTTGCGGCCGGGCATGGCGCTTCCTTTGGGAGGGATGTTGTCGGCGGGAAATACAGCGAGGCGCTACTTTATCGCACCGCCCGTTCACGGTCGAGCGCGATGGTAGTATTGCGGGACCAATGGAGGAGGAAACCCATGAGAACAGTTGTCCGCATCTTCGCGCTTTGGGCCGCATGGATGGTCGCGGGGTTTTGCCACGCGCAGGAATGGCCGAGCAAACCGATTCGCCTGATCGTGCCGTTCGCCCCGGCCGGGCCCGCGGACATCATCGCGCGGCTGGTCGGGCAGAAATTGAACGAGTATCTCGGACAGCAGATCATCGTCGACAACCGTGCGGGGGCCGGCGGAAATATCGGCGCCGCCGCGGTGGCGAAATCGCCGCCCGACGGGTACACCTTGCTCGTGACCACTTCGGCCTTGGCGGTCAACGTGAGCCTCTACTCCAACCCGGGATATGCCGAACGCGACTTCATTCCGACCGCCGTGGTGGCCTCGCAGCCCAACATGATCTTCGTCAACGCGAGCGTTCCGGCCAGGAATCTCGCCGAGCTGTTCAGCCTCGCCAAGGCTTCGAAGCTCGCCTACGCTTCGCCCGGAAGCGGCACGACGCCGCATCTCACCGCCGAGAATCTGTTCAAGGTCCTCGGCAAGCTCGACATAACGCCGATCCACTTCCGCGGCGCCGGCCAGGCCGTGGTCGCCGTCGTTTCCGGAGAACCGCCCGTCGGCTCGATGGCGATCTCGGGACCCCTGCCCCAGATCAAGGCGGGAAGACTGCGCGCTTTGGCCGTATCCAGCGCCAAACGCATTGTCGCGCTGCCCGACGTGCCGACTTTCGCCGAAGCCGGCTTTCCGGGCGTGGAGGACTACACCTGGATCGGGGTCTTTGTGCCCACGGGGACGCCTTCGCCCGTCGTGCAGAAGCTCAACGATGCGATCAACCGCGCAATCCGCAGCCCGGATTTCCGCGAGCGGCTGGACGCGAGCGCCTTCGATCCGCTCGGGGGCTCGCAACAGCAGTTCGCCGACTACGTGAAAGCGGAAATCGTGAAATGGGGGAAGGTCGTCCGCGCGACTGGCGCGAAACCCGACTGAGCGTCTTTGCGCGCTGATTATGGCGTCCCCAAGGGGATTCGAACCCCTGTTACCGCCGTGAAAGGGCGATGTCCTAGGCCTCTAGACGATGGGGACCTGAAGGACTGTTACGACATTACGACGGCCGCAGGCCGGTATGGTGGAGGTAAGCGGGATCGAACCGCTGACCTCTTGCATGCCATGCAAGCGCTCTCCCAGCTGAGCTATACCCCCACGCAAGGGCGCGAATTATATCACGCGTCCAGGTGCTCCCGAAGCCGCTCTAGCACGCGTTTTTTTCCCGCGAGCGCGAGCACCGGACCGATATTCGGCGTTTGCGCGCGACCGAACACGATCAAGCGGAGCGGCATCGCGATCTTCGGCAGCTTGAGCTTGCGCTCGTCGATCACAGACTGAATTGCACCCATGATGGACTCGTTGCGCCAGTCCTCGATTTTCGAAAACAGCGCCGCAAGCTCCCGTAGCGCAGGCCGGACTTCGTCGGTGAGGCCGCGCTCCAGCTGTTCGCGCGCCGGTGGGACCTTGCCGTAGAACATCATCGCCTGCTCGGCCAACTGGTTGAGCGTCTCGGAACGCTCCTTGAACAAAGCGACGGCCGCGGAGAGGTCCGGTCCCGAGCTCAATTTTCCGCCGTCGCGCTCGACGCGCGGCGCGACGAGATTCGCGAGATCGGCATCGGCGCGCTGCTTGAGGTACTGGTGGTTGAGCCAGCGCAGCTTCTCCGGATTGAACTGCGCGGCCGAACGGCTCACGTGCGCGAGGTCGAACCATTCGACAAACTGCTCCTTGGAAAAGATCTCCTCGTCCCCGTGAGACCAACCGAGCCGCGCCAGGTAGTTCACGAGCGCTTCGGGCAGATAGCCGTCCTCCGGATATTGCATCACGCTCACGGCGCCGTGGCGCTTGGAGAGGCGCTCCCCGTCCGCGCCGAGGATCATCGGCACGTGAGCGAATTTCGGCAGGCCGGCGGCCAGTGCCTCGAATATGTTGACCTGCCGCGGCGTGTTGTTCACGTGGTCGTCGCCGCGGATCACGTGAGTGATGTTCATGTCCAGATCGTCGACGACCACACCGAAGTTGTAAGTCGGGACGCCGTCGGCGCGCAGCAGCACCAGGTCGTCGAGCTCTGCATTGGCGATCGTGATCGGCCCCTTGATGAGGTCGTTGAATGAGACTTCGCCTTCGTCCGGGTTGCGAAACCGCACGACCGGCGGCCTATCCTTCGGCGGCGCGAGCCCTGCGGCCCTGGCGCGCTCGGGACGCCAGCGCCCGTCGTAGCGCGGCTTTTCTCCGCGCGCCCGCTGGCGCTCGCGCATCGCCTCGAGCTCTTCCTTGGTCGCCCAGCAGCGGTAGGCTCTTCCCTGGGAAATGAGCGTCTCGGCCACTTCCCTGTAGCGGGGAAGGCGCTTCATCTGGAAGAAAGGCCCTTCGTCCCAATCGAGCCCGAGCCAGCACATGCTGTCGATGATCGCTTTTTCCGAAGCTTCGGTGGAGCGATCGAGATCGGTGTCCTCGATGCGCAGGATGAATTTTCCGCCGTGGCTTCGGGCGTACGCCCAGGAGAACAGCGCCGTGCGCGCCCCGCCGATATGGAGGTAGCCGGTCGGGCTCGGGGCAAAACGGGTTCTGATCATGGCGACGGAGGGATCGCCACATTCTACGCGATGGGCGGCGGCATCGCGGGCCTGCTAAAATTTCGCCACTCGGGCGGTTAGCTCAGCGGTAGAGCACTCCCCTCACACGGGAGGGGCCGCAGGTTCGATCCCTGCACCGCCCACCACGCCTCACCCACCACGTCAAGAAAAGACCCCGCGCCGATTTTCGCCGGCGCGGGGTTGGCTTTGGATCTTGCTACAGCGAGCGCAGGAAGTTGAGCAGATCCTGCTTGCGGCCCTCGCTCAAGTCATTGAAGTTCGAGATCACGCCGTTCGCCTCGGAGCCCGAGCTCGCGTGTTCCTTGATCGCCCGGACCAGGTCCGCGGTGCGCCCGTCATGCAGGAAGAAGACCCGCTGTCCCAACCCCCACAACGGAGCGGTGCGGAACTCTCTGGGGCCCGCTTCGCCCTGGCTCACGCCGTCGGCCAAGCCTGCGCCCATGTCATGGACCAGCAGGTCGGAGAACAGGTTCGCCGTCTGATTGCGCAGCGCAGGGACCGTGGCGAGCGGGCCTGTCTTCAGCGCGGGGGTGTGGCACAGCGCGCACCCGATCTCGGTGAACTTCTGCTTTCCGTTGGCGATGGAGCTGGCGCCTCCGGGGGTATCGGGCGAAGGCGTGGGCGGCGCGAGCAAGCGCTGAAAGTTGGCGAAGTTCTCGATCGCCGTCACGCTCTCGAGGACGGTGGTGGCCTCCATGTTTTGCACGTCGTTGGGAACCATCGCGAACTGGCACAGCGGGGTCTCGTCCCGCTCGGTCTGGAACAGCTCGTTGGTGATGCCCATCTCGACGTTGTAGGCCTCGCCCGAGAACAGCAGCAGCGATTTGTTCTGCGCCTTCCAGCCAAACCGAGCGATGGTGCCGTCATTGCCGTTGTTGTTCGTCATCCCAGTGACCGTGCGGCCTGCGAGTTGGAAATTCGCCTTGCCTTTGATCCCCAGCGACTGCTTCTGGGACAGGTTGCTCGCCTGGTTCGCCGCGATCGCCGTATCCGGGATCTGCTCGATCAGCCCGGCCCCGAAGGTCGGGCTGGGGATCCGGAAGATCACGTTGCTGTTCGCGAGTTCCTTCGCGAAGTCCGGCTGTTTGATATTGCAGCCGTTCGCCCCGGTGCGGCCGGTGATGGTGAACAGAGCGTGCACGCCGCCGTCCGGCGTTCCATCCGGATTCTTCACGAACCTTGCCTCGCGAATCGGTCCGTTCAGATTGATGAATGAGGGAACGAAATCGACCCCCCCGTCTTTCTTGGCGAACGCGACCTGAGGATTCACGAAGGGGCTGGTGCCCCCGGTCGCTGGCTGGCTATGGCACGCGCCGCAGCCGTCGAGATTCATCCTCGGACCTACTCCGTCGGGGACGTCCTCGGCTTCCTCGAAATCTTCCTTGCCCAGGTCGAAGAACGCGATCTCGTTCGTGCTCAACCCATCGATGTGGCCGCCGGCGCCCGCGGGTCCGCCGCGCACGCCCGGATCGCTGGCTCTGAACGTCCAACCACCGCCGCCGCTGCCCCACTGGGACGAAGCGATTTCAACTTGAAAAAAAAGCAGGCTGACGACTACCGCCGCTAGAGATAGCGGCATAGCAAATTTGCCTTTCATGGCTGCATCCTCTTTAACCAGCAATATGAGTCCCGAGCGAACTCGGAACTCAGCGGTTATCAGATCTGTCTTCTTCTTCGGTGCTGCCAGATCATTATTGAAAGGCTGATTTCTCCCTGCAAGCAATATGTCCTTGTCATGAGACTTCGTGCGCGCGAAACTGAAAAAAGATTTTCAGATGTCGTTGATTGACTACAGTCCATATAGACCGGTCTATATATATTTTCGCTTTTACTGAATGGAACATCCCGCATCCAAGATCCGAATAATCCGCGCTACGCTGGACCTCCTGAGTCAATCGGGATTGTCAGGCGTGGGGATCAATCAGGTCGTGGCGGCGAGCACCGCGCCCAAGGGCTCGATCTACCACTTCTTTCCCGGCGGGAAGCTCGAGCTCGCAGCCGTCGCTCTCAAAGAGAGCCGAGCAGTGCGAAGGGCAGTGGTTTCGCGAAATCTTCCATCAGCACGAGTCGATCGCGAAGAAAGTGGACCTGCTTTTTGCCGACGCCGCGAAACTCCTGGAAGCAAGCGAATTCATGAAAGGTTGTCCGGTGGCCGCGGTTGCGCTCGACCTCGACCGTGATTCCGAGAGATTGCGCGCCGTGTGCCGTTCGATCTTCGCCATATGGCGGGACATCATCGCGGCAGGACTGGAAGAAGTGCCCGATGCCGAGCGCCTGGAGGTCGCCGAGCTGATCCTCGGAACGCTGGAAGGGGCGTTGATCCTTTCCCGCGCGGAAGCAACCAAGGACGCCCTGCTCCGCTCAGGAAGGATTCTCGGAGATATGCTCGGTCGGAAATATCCGGCGTCAGACGAAGGGGTCGATTCTCCTCGCTGATGCACTCTTGCCGCTTCCCGGGCAGAGTCCTGCAAACTCCCATGCTAATATCCTCGGGCCGATTGACATGCTCCAGTAACAACGTGAGACGGTCCGCGGTGCTTGCCGCAATGACGCAGCCCGCGAACGCCTCTGCCTGAACCCGAAGCTTCGCTTCGGCCGGTTGCTCGAAGGCTCGAGGATAGGGGGATTGGTGAACATCGGTATTGTGGGGCTCGGCGCGATGGGGCAGGTCATCGTCCCCCGTTTGCTCGCAGCGGGATACACGGTGACGGGCTGGAACCGGTCGCGGGAGCGCGCGGCCTTGTTGATCGAGCGTGGCATGCGTCTGGCCGAGAGCCCGGCTGCGGTGGCCGCCGCATCCGAAGTCACGTTCTCGATCGTAACCGATGGCGCCGCCGTCAAAGCGGTCGCGCTCGGCGAGAACGGCGTTCTCGCCGGCATCCAGCCGGGCGCCGTCTACGTCGACATGGGCACGATCTCACCTGAAGTCACGCGCGAGGTCGCAGCCGCGTTCGCCGAGCGCGGCTTCAGGATGCTCGATGCCCCACTGTCGGGCAGCCCGGTGACGGTGCAGCAAGGCAATGCGTCGCTGATGATCGGCGGAGACAAGGCGGCATTCGAACGCATCGAGCCGGTGCTGCGCGCAATCGGCCCGAAGGTCACCTACATCGGTGCGAGCGGCCAAGCCGTCATGATGAAACTCGCCGTCAATCTGTTGCTCATGGTCGAGGTTATCGCATTCGGCGAGGCCGTTGCACTCGCCGAGAAGGGCGGCGTCGCTCGCGAGACAGCGCTCGATGCGGTACTGAAGAGCGTAACCGCCGCACCGGTGCTCGGCTACCGCGGGCCGTTCATCCTCGATGGCAAGATGCCGGCCGTGCCGCTTGCCGACGTGACGCTACAGCAGAAGGACATGCTGCTCGTGCTCGAAATGGCACGCAAGCTCGGCAGCCCCGCGCCGCTCGCAGCCGCCGCAAACGAAATGATGAACGCCTGTCGTGGCCTCGGCCTCGACCGCAACGACTTCGTCATTGCGCACGAAGTGTATCGCCGCCTGGGTGGACAGTCTCGCTGACGACCGCGCTATTGCTTTGAGGAGGAGCGACACGTGAGTACATCGGATTCAACCTCTCGGCCCGCGGCCGGACCAAAGCTGCCGCCGTATGGCCCCCCAATCACGATTTCGCAGGCGAAGAAGGTCGCCGATGCGGCATTGGCGCCCGCACGAGCAAACAGCTGGACTGTCGTAATCGCGATAGCCGACCCCGGCGGCCACCTCGTCTACCTCGAGAAGATGGACGAGACCCAAGTCGGCAGCGTCGCGATCGCGGAGACAAAGGCGCGTTCGGCCGCTCTGTTCAAACGCCCGACGAAGACCTTTCAGGAGCGGCTTGCCCGCGGCGGCGACGGCTTGCTCGTGCTGGGCCTCGCCGGTGTCGTTCCAGTCGAAGGCGGCTTACCGATCATCGTCGATGGCAAGCTGATCGGCGCGCTCGGCGTCTCGGGCGGGTCGAGTGCAGAGGACGAAGCGTGCGCCGCAGCCGGTGCCGCAGCCCTGCGCTGACGCCGCGAGGAATCCTCCGTCGGCTCGAGTCCGACGGGACAGAAGAACGTCATAAAAAAAGCCCGGTTCTCTTTCGAGGACCGGGCTTTTTCTTCAAAGGGAGTCTGGCACTGACCTACTTTCGCGCGGTATACCTCGCACTATCATCGGCGCGGCCCCGTTTCACGGTCCTGTTCGGGATGGGAAGGTGTGGTTCCAGAGCGCTGTGGGCACCAGACATAACTTGTCGCCCCGCCGCTTTCGCGACGAAGCCAATTCTGGAGGAAGCAAGGGTTACGACTGCACTGCGTGATTTTCCTGCCCGCGCAATGAACGGCCGCTAGGTCCGTTCGATTGCGCGGAGGTTATGCGGCACCTGCAGTGCCGCATCAACAAGGTTATAGGATCAAGCCGCACGGGCAATTAGTACCGGTTAGCTGAAAGGATTACTCCTCTTGCACATCCGGCCTATCAACGTGGTGGTCTTCCACGACCCTTCAGGGAGGTTAACCCTCCGGGACGTCTCATCTTGAGGCGAGTTTCCCGCTTAGATGCTTTCAGCGGTTATCTCTTCCGAACATAGCTACCCGGCGATGCCACTGGCGTGACAACCGGTACACCAGAGGTTCGTCCACTCCGGTCCTCTCGTACTAGGAGCAGCCCCCCTCAAACGTCCAACGCCCACGGCAGATAGGGACCAAACTGTCTCACGACGTTTTAAACCCAGCTCACGTACCACTTTAAATGGCGAACAGCCATACCCTTGGGACCGGCTACAGCCCCAGGATGTGATGAGCCGACATCGAGGTGC